>SWBY01009381.1_pt1 | contig 22833 bp, 24 predicted proteins | sample 4693071 | NCBI WGS metagenome assembly SWBY01 (sample SAMN10267273, study PRJNA491770) | bioreactor metagenome | isolation source: DHS bioreactor inoculated with marine methane seep sediment | place: Japan: Omine Ridge, Nankai Trough | collected 2006-05-06 | reverse complement strand
ATTGAATAATCTCATCGGGTGTAGAAAAAAGGGTTATGACCCCATATTGAGGGCAAGCAGAGCTATTTAGTATCCCCATATGTCCAAATAGTTCTAACAAACATATCGAAATCAGGTAGAGTGGAATTAGTACAAGGTCGGGCCGTCTTTCAACTAAATTACTATTAAACTTTACCGGCCATTGGCTGAAATTTTTAGAGATTCTGCCTATCATTTCAGGCCACCTCGCCCAATTGAAATATATTCCAGCCCTGCCTCCTGGACCTTGCCAGGAGAGTACATATTACGCCCATCAAATATAATGGGGCCTTAAGGCCGGACTTAATCCTCTCAAACTTGAGCGTCCTGATGTTGTCAGCATATAGGTCTAAGCACAGGACATCATTGCCAACCTCGGCAAGACAGGTGCCTGTAACTAAACCCACATAACCTGTGCCAATAACGGTGATTTTCATAAAAGATATCTCTTAACTTTATGCCAACAAAACCGTAGAACGGCCCGACAGATGGGAAAGGCAAACAGAACCCTCATGTCGACTTCCGCACAATTGCAAGCAGTGATACTCCAAATGGTGGGGCTATTTTTTGTGCCGTCATTATATCCACCGAAAATAGTTTTGTTAGAAAACTGTTAATCCAAGATGAATTTAATTCATTCTCACTATTAAGATTAATTTTGAAAACTCGGATTACTTGCCTTGCAATCCATATAGGTAAAAATAGTAAATAGTTAAAATAAAAACACTCGTCCACTACTAGCCCGGCTCTATTCAGCTTATCAATTAATTCCTGTTGCCTGTATCGGCGCTTATGGTGAGAAACCGTATCTTGCAGTCCCCACAATGACTGAAAAGCAGGAACGGTAATTATTGCGTGACCGCCAGATTTCAGAACGCGTTCAACCTCACATAATGCAGCGATATCATCATCCACATGTTCAATAATATCGGTTGCCATTACAAGGTCATAAACATCCTCGCGGCTTGGAATATTACATATATTTCCCTTGTCAACTTGCCCCAAGCCTTTATCGGCACACCAACGAATTGCTTCCTCATGTAAATCCAGACCACGCACATTAACAAACCCAGCATCTCGAAGCATTCTTAAATTTGTTCCCGTACTTGTGCCAATATCTAGAATTGCGGCTGTATGGGCTAATCGGATATTTTCGATAATCGACCTGAAAAGCTTACGACGACCAACGAACCACCAGTGCTTGGCCTCAACATGAGCTTCAACTTCATATGTAGAGTAATCCATAATAAATTATCCTATTGTATGACCGTGCGAATTTAGGTGTTGCTGAAGCACGATCCAATTCCAAAGAAATAGACGATTATCACGAATGCCTTGACGATGCTCACCCAGCATTTTTCTCACGAAAGCACCGTTACACCCAGCTACGTCAGAGTCACCAATCGGCCAGGATTTCAGCCAGGTTGTCAATGGTATCCCGAAGCCTTTCTTTGGACGATAGAGCAAATCATCGGGAAGAATACCCTGCATGGCTTTTTTGAGCAGGTATTTAGATGTGCCATTTCGATATTTCATGCTTGATGGCAGGCGCTGGGCAAAATCCACCACATCATTATCCAGAAAAGGCGCACGAACCTCCAGACCAACCATCATCGAAGCTCGATCCACTTTGGTTAGCACGCCATCCTGCAAATAAAAACGGCCATAGAATTCAATGGAACGTCCGATCATGTCGTCTGCGTCACTCGACTGCCAGGCATCAATAGCATCCGCGTATACCTCATCCCACTCAACAGGTGTATTCATCAGATCTGTTATTTCATCTGGACTGAGGGGACTGAGCCATACTGGATTCCACACCGAAGGTGGATACTCAAGCCCTCGCAAGGTACGTTTGAGCTTGAAGTCCAGGCTCAGGTAGCCTTCTGAAGCAGGCAACCGATTTACCTGTGACAGGATAAAGCTACGCACAGCTTTGGGCAACATATTACTGTAGAGCCGCGCCGCTTTAAGCGCACGGAAAGGCGCATAACCAGCAAACAGCTCATCGCCCCCATCTCCACCAAGTGCTACTGTCACAGATTGTCTTGCAAAACGTGAGAGTAAATATGTTGGCAGAATTGAGCTATCACCCATCGGCTCATCGAGCATATTCAGCACATGATCTGCAACTTCCTTGGCCGAGTCGATACCAAATATTTCTTCATAATGATCGGAGCCAAATTGCCCGGCTATAGATCTTGCGATATCGGATTCATCAAATTCCTTTTCACGAAAACCAATGGAAAATGTTTTTATCCGATCGGCAGCTTCATCCTCGGACGCACACGCGAGAATAGTACTCGAGTCGATACCTCCAGAGAGAAAAACGCCTACAGGCACATCAGCCACCATGCGGCGCTTTACAGCATTAGTTAGTAACGTACGCAGTTCCTGGCCCAGCTCTTCTTCTGAACTTTTCGCGTAATTGCTATCCGGAGTAACCCGGAACTGCCAATAACTGTAGATTTTTTTCTGTGCCGTTACAAGGTCATAAAACATATAATGACCACCTGGCAACTTCGATACATTCCTGTAAAGCGAGTAAGGTGCCGGAATAAAACCATAGCCAAAATATTTTTGCAGGCTGACAGGATCAATCTCCCGTTTTACACCTGGATGAGAAAGTAAAGATTTAAGCTCGGAAGCAAAAACCAGTTGTTGATTGAACAGCGTGTAATAAAGAGGTTTTTTTCCAAATCGATCTCTTGCAAAAAATAGACGCTTTTTATTCTGATCATAAATACAGAAGGCAAACATACCATTCAGTCGAACAAGTAAGTCAGCCCCCCACTCTTCATAACCATGAATAAGCACTTCTGTATCAGAATGATCTGACTTGAAGATATGCCCCTTGCGCAGCAATTCACTGCGCAACTCCATGTGGTTATATATCTCGCCATTAAAGACTATGCCTACCGTGTCATCTTCATTCCACATAGGCTGGTGACCGCCAGCAATGTCGGTAACCGACAACCTGCGATGTGCAAGGCTCACTCCATTGTGAGCACAGAAATGAAAACCCTCTCCATCAGGCCCGCGATGACGTATAGCCTCTGCCATCGCTCGCAGCACCTTGTCATTCTCTGGCCCTACGAATCCCGCTATTCCACACACGGGCGCGAGCCTTCAAGGTTATGCGTGGCCTTGACAAGATAAACCGGTTTATCCTGTGATTCGTAATAAGTTCTCATAACAAGTTCTGCCAGCAAACCCATCAGGATAGACATGATTCCTGTAATAAATATCATGACACTTAACAGTGGTAAAGGCGTTTGAATGAAAGATGTGTTTTCAAACAATTTAAGGTAGACGGCATAAAAACCTGCCAAAAAAGAAATCCCTATATTTAAGATCCCAAATCCACCAAAAATATAAATTGGCTTTGTCGCATATTTTGCAAGGAACTTTACGACCAACAAATCCAGCACAACTTTCGCCGCGCGCTCAAGACCATACTTGGATGTGCCATGAATCCGAGGATGGTGCGTTACTGGGATTTCTGCTACACGCGCACCAAACCAGCTTGCATAAATCGGAATAAAACGATGCATTTCGCCGTAAAGTTTTACACCCTTGATTACGTCACGATGATAAGCCTTAAGGGAACACCCGTAATCATGGAGGTGAACACCTGAAATCCATGAAATAAGACGGTTAGCAACTCGACTGGGGAAATTTCGTTTCAAGGCGGCATCTTTTCTGTCTTTGCGCCATCCGGAAACCACATCGTAGCCTTCACCCAGCTTTTCAATTAAGCGACGAATATCGGCTGGATCATTTTGGAGATCACCATCCATGGGAACAATAACTTCACCACTAGCATAGTCAATACCTGCCATCATTGCGGCAGTTTGTCCAAAATTTCTGCGCAAATTGATAACTTTGAACCGACCATCTTTATCGGCCACCTCGGCAAGCAATTTATCGCTTCCGTCGCTGCTACCATCGTTCACAAGAATCACTTCGAAATCCCGTTCCAGTAAAGGAAGCTCATGGGATAATTTTTCATGAAGTAAAATAATATTATCGTATTCATTATAAATTGGTATGACTATTGAGATCATTTTATTTCCCGCTTAACAGCTCAAATGAAAAATATTGCATCAGAAACACTCATCACATCGATATCTTCGATAACTGGCGACATCGGCAAATCAACACCTCCCCCGCCAACATTTTCGCAATAGGTAAGTTATACCTCTGCGAGTCTTGATAACAGGCTTAATGATGTGGAGGAACAGGATAATGAACTACTATTGAATCTCCCTGCTGTTCCAAATATTTCTGTAATGCATCACGTTGTTTACTGCAAATAACGTAAAGATGCCAAACAGGTTCAGCGTATTCTGGAACCATTGGCAACTTGATGCCTGCACCTGCCAAAAGATTTGAGTACTGATCTGTGACATCTCTACGACGCGCGTTCCATTCATCCAGTACAGCCAGTTTCGTACGCAGGAAAACCGCCTGCATTTCATCCAACCGACTATTTGTAGCCGGTAAGTTCATGCTGACACCTCGCTTTTGAACCGTAATCGTGAAGACGCATAACCTTTTCGGCAATCACATCATCGTTAGTCAGCACGGTACCGCAGTCACCGAGGGCTCCTAGATTTTTACCAGGGTAGAAACTCGTGGCAGCTGCATGACCTAATGAACCTGTTCGCCGTCCTTTATAGCGCGCACCTTGTGCCTGGGCTGCATCTTTAATAACAATAAGGCCGTGCTTATCAGCCAGCACATTTATCGGTTCCATATCTGCTGGCTGGCCATACATGTGGGTGGGCATAATTGCACGAGTACGGCTGGTGATGGCGTTAGCGATTAACTCTGGATCAATGTTGTGGGTATTGATATCCGGTTCAACAGGGACAGGAGTCGCACCACATTCGGTAACCGCCAACCAAGTAGCAACAAAAGTACTAGATGGAACAATGACTTCGTCGCCTTGTCCGATTCCATACGCCCGCAGCAAAAGATGAAGCGCCTCTAGTCCATTGCCAACACCTATACAGTGCTTCACTTCGCAATACTGTGCAAATTCAGCCTCAAAGGCTTCTAACTCTGACCCCATGATGAACCACCCCGAATCAACCACTCGCCGGCAGGGCTCATCAAAGAGTTCACGAATCGAATGGTTTAGTCGGCCAAGATCAAGAAATGGAACTGATTTCATTTAGCCATTCTTTGAGTATCACTGATAAACAGCTCGTATTCACGGTAGTAATCCAGTTCATCGTAGTAATCCGATGCCAGCACCATACACACAGCCCCGGATGAAAAGTTGTCAATCTCCCGCCAGACCATCGGGCAGACATAGAGACCGTAGTAGCTGCGGTTCATGTGTACTGTTTTTTTGCCATATCCATCATCGAGGTGAATATCGAACGATCCGGACATGGCGATGATCAGTTGATGCAAAGCCTTATGCGCATGCCCGCCACGCTCGGAGCCACCAGGCACGTCGTATAAATAGTAAACACGGCGGATATCGAAAGGTATGTGGCGATTAGCCTCAACAAAAGTTAAATTACCCCGAGGGTCGTTGATTCGCGGTAGATCAATGATTTTGCAGCTTTCAATCATTATTTTCTCCGTTGTTTGGCACCCAACCGACTGTAATTGATGCTGGATAGCCACGCGTAAAGTGTTGCGTCCAAGGATATGCTGGCCTGTTGCTGCCGTCACGCAATGTGATATTTTTCGCGTCACCGACCACTTTTGCCGGAACTCCAGCGACAACCTTGCCAGGAGGAACATCTTTCGTGACACATGCCTGGGCGGCAACCAAAGAATGATGCCCAACAGTCACCCCCGGCAGCACTACTGATGCGGCAGAGATGCTTGCATAGTCTTCAATAGTGCACCCATTCAGTACGTTGCTTGGTGGCGTCGGGTCATTGGTGAGCACAACATAGGGCAATATCCAGACGAAGTTGCCAATTGTGATTTTTTTTCCAACGAAAACGTTTGATTGAAAGCGAACATAATCACCTATAGAACAATCACCTTGAATTTCACTAAGCGTCCCCATTTGAAAACCTGCTCCTGCGATCGTTTTTTCCCTGACGGTAACCCGGTGACCCGTAGTCAGGCCAGTCCCAAATGAGGATGACTCATAAAAGATCGAATGGGATCTTATTAGTGAGTCATCCGAAACTATTAATGGTGAACCATCACCAAGTGGAGTTGATACTCCTAACTCGCAATATGCCCCCACTTTAACGCGATTACCAAGAATCACGTTTGCATGAATAACGCAGAATGGGCCTATTTCGACACCATCGCCAAGCTTCGCTTTAGTAGAAACATAAGAAGATGGATGTATGGTTTTCATCTTTCAATAGTTTGTTTCGAATAGATTCATGACGTCCGCAACATCCACCATGAAATCGCCATGAATTCCAGCATTGCTCCCCCCAACGTTGTTACCAAGAACGTACCTAACATTCATTCCTATTGGAGTTAGCATGTTGCACCAGTAGCGATAAATCATATCCGGATGCTTCGACATTAGTACTGTAATCTGGGTGCCTGGCTTGCAAAAAAAGGCATTAGATAACGCAGCGCCGGTAGGTGAAATTATTTCACTCGCATTATTAAATAACCGAACCTGTTCTGTAAATAGCAATTTTTCAGGCTCAACAACCACATAACCTCGTGCTACCAAGAAATCCTCCAGCTCTGCGGAATTCGTGACTTTCCTAACCCCGGAATTTCTGCGCAAGTATATTTTTTCCGGCCAAGCCTGTTTTGTAGTTCCTTCAATTAAGGAGGGGAGTTTTTTTCGGATTAACTCGAAGGCCCGTGGATTGAAGACACCATGGGAATGCCCTGCGAGTTTGTTGTTCCGGCGCTCGAACGGTACGTAGCCTGCAACCGAGGTGAGGTACAACAGACCAACCTGAATAGCCCTGCCAATAGGCAAGGTGAAAACCTCCCGTTCTGCACCCACCACCAGAAACAACGATTCAATGATGTTTTTGTGCAGGCCGTCGTTCACGACGATAGGGATGCCCTTGAAGCGCTCGTCGTCGCAAAACACGGCGATGCGGGGAAGCACTTCGGTCAGCCAATGAGCGTAGTTGCTGGCGCAGGAATCGACAAACGCGGCAGCCGCCGGCATCTGTTCTGGCAACTCGTCATGCAAGAGCCAACGAATGCGCCCCTTTTGGGGTGCAATCAGAATGCGACCGTGCAGTTCTTCGCTGGTGTAGTCGCGCTTAAAGTCATGCAGGTCATGGCAAATGACCGCGTCTTGTGTGAGGATGAGATTGCTGCCGCCATGGATTACCCCGTTATTGATGGGTGCAACATAAACGGCGGGAGCGCTATAGCGATCATGCGGCGATTCCAGGTAGCCTTGATCGCTTTCAGGAAAAACTTTGGGCGCGGGCGTTTCAACCACAGTGGCATCCACTAACTGGGTCGTCGTTAGCCCTCTTGATTTGGTGAAATCACTCAAACTAATTAGCTTACGCCAGCGCTTGGCATTCTTGTTTTTCAGATAAACAGAAAGGTAATTTACATAAACAGGATAAGCATTACGCCAGCCCCAAATAACCAACCAGCGTACAAATCGATATTGCTTTAAATGGCTTACATAAAACCTACCCAGCACTGTTGCTTTCAGTCGGGCAAAGATTCCCAATGATTCGTCCAGTCGCTGTTCAACCTGCTTGGTCTTACAGCGGCGGGGGCTTCTATCGGGCACGCCTACGGTCTCCACGGGGAGCCAAGCCGACTGTGCGAGACGTTGGTTAAGCCGCTCTGGTTGGTCAAGCTGCTGAAGGAAGGCCATGACCTGCTCCAGCAACTGTTCGTGACGTGCTGCATCCGCGCGTAATGTGCCAACGATAGCGAGCAAATTGGATACAGTATTCGGGGGAGGGGGAGGATATTTGCATGACTTCAATGCCCAAAATAGGTTTTCGCCACATCATCGGCCTTGCCGTCCATGCGCACCTGGCCGTGTTCAAGCCAGATCAGGCGATTGCAGTTAGCTAGCAACAATTCGCGCGCATGGCTGGCAAGAATAAGTATTTCCGCAGCACTGACGACTTCTTTCATGCGGCGATCGGCGCGTTCCTTGAATTCTTCGTCGCCAGTCGAGAGCCATTCGTCCATGACCAGTATTTGCGGGTGGATGGCCGTAGAAACGGCAAAGGCAAGGCGCAGTTGCATGCCTGTGGAGTAAGTGCGAAAGGGCATGTCGATAAAGTCGCCCAGCCCGGTGAAATCGATTATTTCCTCCATCCGTGCGTTGATTTGGGCGGGGCGCATACCCATCATGACGCCGCGCAGGAGGATATTTTCTCGCCCTGTGGCCTCGGGGTCGATGCCCAGCCCGATATTGATGAGCGAGACGCAATCGCCAGCTATGTTGGCCCGTCCTCGTGTCGGGTGATAAATACCGGAAAGCACGCGCAGCAAGGTGGTTTTACCCGCGCCGTTGTGGCCCACCAAGCCCACGCGCTCGCCAGGACCAATTTTCATGTTGATGTTCTGCAGCCCCTTAACGACAACAGTGCCGTCGTGTTGCCGGTCAATCTTGCCGCCAGTGACAGCACTGAGCACGCGATTTTTGAGCGAGTGGCTGGCTGCGTTGTAAACAGGGAAATCGACTGCAACATCAGTGAGCTCGATGGATGCCATGGTATTCATAGCCAATAGGGTATCCGTTTGTAGTAGCGGCAAAAGAATGCCAGCGCTACGGCCCAGCCGATGAGCGCCATGAGCGCGGCGATGGTCCAGCTCAGGGCAGTGGGGGCTACCCCCAGCAGGGGGGCACGGACTATGTTAATGAGGTGATAAAAGGGGTTAAAGTCTAAAAGTGCAGTGCCAGCGCGATCGGGTAATAACTTGGCACTCCAGATGATGGGTGTCACATAAAACAGCACTTGTATAGCATTTTGGGCAATTAGCGTAAGGTCGCGAAAACGTGTGCAAGCTACAGCCAGGATGAGCATCATCCATGTTGCATTTAGAACGAACAGAATAAATCCTGGTATGGCCAATAACGCCAACAGGGTCACCGGCTTCATTAAGAATAAGAACAAGAGAGGCAAGATAATGAGGTTATGGCCCAAGATGATGATGTTGCGCCATACAACGCGCATGACATGGGTCAACAAGGGCATGCGTACCTGTAAGATAGTTTCAGATACTGCGATAAAACTTGTACAGCCTTCATTGATTAGGCTGGATAAAAATCCCCACAAGATAAGACCGATCGCCAAATAGGGTAAGAACTCTGACATCGGCTGGCGAAACAGGGTGCCAAAGACGATACCTAGTGTGGCTATCAAGACCATAATATTGATGGTCAGCCAGAACGCGCCAACCCGTGAGCGTCGGTAACGCGTGGCAACATCCTGCCAGCCAAGAGTGGTAATTATATAATGGTGCTGCAGGGTAGCCCGAACATCCACCCATCCAGTGGAGAGCTGAGGAGCAGTGGGGGTAATTTTCATAGAAAAAGCTCTGCCTCATCCAAGGGTAATCCCAGTTGATCTTTGGCCGATAGTTGCGGATTACCTCCAATTGGCCATTCTATCCCAATAGTTGGATCATTCCAGAGGATGCACCTCTCATGTTCAGGTGCGTAGTAGTCTGTCGTCTTATACAGAAACTCGGCCGTATCCGACAGCGTTAGAAACCCATGAGCAAAACCCTCTGGAATCCACATTTGCCTTTTATTCTCCTCAGAAAGCAACTCAGCCACCCACTGCCCAAATGTTGGAGAAGAACTTCGAATATCAACTGCAACATCAAATACCTCTCCTTGTACCACGCGCACTAGCTTACCCTGTGCCTTCGGGGGAAGCTGATAGTGCAACCCTCTCAAAACACCTTTGGTAGATTTTGAGTGATTATCTTGCACAAAGGCAGGTGATAAACCAGTTACTTCTTCGAAAGCCTTTTGATTATAACTTTCAAAAAAGAAACCACGTTCGTCGCCAAAAACTTTTGGCTCAAGCAGGATGACATCAGGGATAGCAAGCGGTGTAGCCTTCATAAATCATCTAACTCTTTCACAATACTCATAAGATATTGACCATAGCCATTCTTTAGCATAGGTGAGGCCAATTTTTCAATTTGTTCGACGTTAATCCATTCTTTACGAAATGCTATCTCTTCCGGGCAAGCAATCTTAAGTCCCTGTCGATGCTCAATAGTTTGAACAAACTGGTGTGCCTCAAGCAGACTCTCATGCGTGCCTGTATCTAGCCAGGCATAACCTCGCCTCATTCGCTCTACAGACAGACTTCCTTTCTCCAGATATATCCGGTTCAGATCGGTGATCTCCAGTTCGCCCCGTGCCGATGGTTTGATCTGTTTTGCATACTCAACAACATTATGATCATAAAAGTAGAGCCCGGTTACTGCATAATTGGATTTTGGCTGCGCGGGCTTCTCTTCCAGGCTAACAACCTTACCCTCACTATCAAATTCAGCCACACCATACCGCTCAGGGTCGCTCACATGGTAGGCAAACACAGTTGCACCTTCTTCACGCGCATCGGCTGATGCGAGCAGTTCATGAAAAGAGTGGCCATAAAATACATTGTCGCCAAGCACCAATACAGATGGCGACCCATCAATAAAGGCCTCACCAATGATAAATGCCTGCGCCAGCCCATCGGGAGTGGGCTGTACTGCATATTGAATATCTAGCCCCCATTGGGAACCATTGCCTAGCAGTTCTTCAAATCTGGGGACATCCTGTGGTGTAGATATGACCAATATCTCTCTGACCCCTGCCAACATGAGTGTTGATAACGGGTAGTATATCATTGGCTTATCAAACACTGGCAACAACTGCTTGGATATCGCTTGTGTAGCCGGATAGAGGCGAGTGCCAGAGCCGCCGGCAAGGATGATGCCCTTGCGTTTCATGCAATTCTCCCAGCGTAGTTCTTCTCGACCCATTCGCGGTAACTGCCGGATTCGACACTGGCTACCCAATCCTGGTTTCCCAGATACCATTGGACGGTTTTTCGAATTCCGGTATCGAAAGTTTCGGCTGGTTTCCAGCCAAGTTCGCGTTCCATCTTACTCGCATCAATGGCATAGCGTCGATCGTGTCCGGGACGGTCCGCTACATAGGTAATTTGCTCGCTGTAGTTCTTGCTATCAACTCGAGGGCGAAATTCGTCGAGCAGTGAGCAAACCGTGTGGACTATATCTAGATTTGGCTTCTCGTTCCAGCCGCCGATATTGTATATCTCTCCGACCTGACCGGCTTCCAATACACGACGGATGGCGCTGCAATGGTCTTGGACGTAGAGCCAGTCGCGAATTTGCTGGCCATCTCCATACACCGGCAAAGGCTTGTCCGCGAGGGCATTGACCATCAATAGTGGAATAAGTTTTTCCGGGAATTGATAGGGACCGTAGTTATTTGAGCAGTTAGTGGTGAGCACCGGCAACCCAAAGGTATGATGATAGGCGCGAACCAGATGATCACTGGCAGCCTTACTAGCCGAGTACGGGCTGTTAGGTTCATACTGGTTAGTTTCAGTAAAGGCTGGAGCATCTTTATCTAGAGAGCCATAAACCTCATCGGTTGAAACATGCAACAATCGAAAGTCATGCTTGACCTGTGTTTGCAAATTGTTCCAGTACGCACGCACTGCTTCCAGCAGACGGAAGGTACCTACAATATTTGTCTGAATGAAGTCTTCAGGACCATGAATAGAACGATCTACGTGGCTCTCAGCAGCGAAATTGATAATAGCTCGCGGCTGATACTTGGAGAGTAAACTGCTTACCAAGGAGAAATCCCCAATGTCGCCCTGCACGAAGATATGTCTTTTATCCCCTACCAGTGAAGCAAGGTTCTCGCGATTACCTGCGTAGGTAAGAATATCAAGGTTGACAACCTTCTCATCGGATTCCGACAACCAATCCAGTACAAAATTCGAGCCGATAAACCCGGCACCGCCTGTTACCAAAATCATCCATTAAGTCCTTGATATTCCGCCTTATTTCAGCAGCAATAACTCCTACAGGTGGTATTATACATCTCCCTTTGATGATTGCAAAAAACCACAAAATAAAGATATAAATTACTGTAAATACTAGTAGTACAGACTTTCCGAGTTAATTGACATACTTCGTAATTTGAAGTGACACTTAACTTAACTCCAGCCTTCAACTTACTTCCTGCAACGGAAAATGTAACCGCCAAGTACTTATTTAAATATAGAAATATGGACAAGTGCTAGCAAACCCAGGTTCTTTATACAATAATTTGCGGAGAGGGTGGGATTCGAACACACGGTACGCTATTAACGCGCACACACTTTCCAGGCGTGCTCCTTAAACCGCTCGGACACCTCTCCAAAACTGGTTGTAGTAGCTTTATCTATGCCTCGCGGCTAAAGCACTGGGGCAGGACTTTAAAGCTTTTTTTGGTCTCGGCAACTAATTTGTCGTTTATTGCTCTGGACCTGTATAAACGAACGCGCAAGGCTTAAACCAGTTTGCCTCTGTAAGCAATCTCCTGGGGTAGTTGGTGAAATGAGTCTGGTGTATAACACAGCATAAAATTGCCAGCTAAAGCTGCGATGAGTTTGTTGTATCCAGATCACTCCAATCCAGTCTACGCCCGGGCTCCATGTCCACCTTCGCCAGGCATCCTATTACCCTATCCAGGTCACGTGGGGGAATACCAGTGCCTGGGCGCAGCAAGACCAGATTCTCACCGGAAAGTCTATCACCAGCGGCGATATGCCGACACACGAATACACTGCGGCGCACTAAAGATAAAATCGGCAGTTCGGCGGCTGTGGGGCGCTTCTCATGCGACCCAAGCAACAGTTCAATGTCGCGTATAGAATTAACCAGATTATGCATCTCGTCCGGTTCGACCGATGCCTCATGGTCCGGCCCTGGTAACTTTCTGTCCAGCGTTAAATGTTTCTCGATAACCTCTGCGCCCGCAGAAACCGCCGCCAACGCAGCAAGTATACCTTGAGTATGATCAGAATATCCCACTGGAAACCCAAACTCATTTTTTAATGTGTGCATTGCGTTCAAATGAACATCTTGAAGCGGTGTAGGATAATTGGAGGTACAGTGTAATAAGGTTAAGTCAGGATCAGGCCCAAGTTCATCGGTAATTGCATCTACTGCATCAGATACTTCAGTAAGTGTAGACATCCCAGTAGACAGTATAATTGGTAGATTTTTCTGCGCATGGGCACGAATCAACGGAAAGTTAGTGATCTCTCCTGAAGGAATCTTTAGCCTGCGCACTCCAAGACGAACCAATAGATCCAACGAGCAGATATCAAAGGCAGTTGACATAAATTCAATGCCCAGTTGATTACAACGCTTTACAATCACCTCATAGTCATCGACCGAAAGTTCAAGCTGCTTCAGCATTCCATACTGATCACCATTTCCAGTTCGATCCTTCTGATATGCGGCTTTTTCTGCCCCAGGCACCACAAGTTCGTCGGCACAAAATGTTTGGAACTTTACCGCGTCGGCACCCGCTTCTGATGCCGCCTCGACTAGACGCAACGCTAGATCCAGGGAGCCATTGTGGTTTACTCCGGCCTCAGCAATGATAAAGCAGCTCATGAACTATTGGCTCTCCAGGGAAATGACGTTCTTTATACTGACCGATCCATTTGCCAGACTTGCAATCCTGTTTTCAGGAACCAGATCCATGATTGACAACAGCAATTCATTTTCATCATAGCGCCCACATGCAGACTCCATTTTTCCAATCAATGCCTCAAGTTCTTTCCACTCAACTATGCGATGCCTGGCAAGCATTATTTTTTCATGATTGGTTGACTCCAGTTTTTCACTATCATGAAACAACTCTTCATACAGCTTCTCACCAGGGCGTAGCCCAGTGTAACTTATCTCGATATCACTCCCTGGCTCTTTGCCGGACAACCTTATCATCTGCTCCGCGAGGAAACTGATCTTAACCGGCTCGCCCATATTAAGAACAAAAATCTCACCTCCACCACCAATGACTGACGCCTGCATGATCAATTGGCAGGCCTCCGGAATAGTCATAAAATAGCGTTCCATCTCCCTGTGAGTAACGGTAACCGGACCGCCATTTGCTATCTGTCTCTGAAATAAAGGAACCACGCTGCCCGCTGACCCAAGCACATTCCCGAAGCGCACTGTGATGTATTTGGTTTTAGACCTCATGTTAAGGTTCTGACAAAATATCTCGGCGATTCTTTTGCTTGCCCCCATAACACTGGACGGATTTACCGCCTTATCAGTTGATATCAGTACAAACTGTGAACAACCAAAACGATCGGCATTTAATGCAACAATACGTGTACCAATGACATTGTTGTTCACCGCCTCTCTAACCTGGTTCTCAAGCATAGGAACGTGTTTGTATGCGGCGGCGTGATAGACCACGTCCGGTCTATACATCTGAAACACTCTCTCAACTGACGCAAAATCGCTGACGTCCCCCAAATGTACTTTCAATGAAACACTGGGGTAATCCCTACGTAGTTCCATTTCTATTGCATAGAGATTGAATTCACTGTGCTCGAACAGAACCAGTTCAGAAGGCCCCAGCCGCGCTATCTGCCGGCAAAGCTCTGAGCCGATTGATCCACCTCCGCCCGTAACAAGAATGGATTTTCCATTCAGCCCACTGGATATTGCATTCCAATCCAAAGTGACAGGCTCACGCCCAAGAATATCCTCGATGGAAACATCTCTTAATTCATCAATAGAAACACGTCCTGATAACAGTTCATCCATATTTGGAACCGTTCGGAATGGCACTCCACTACTTTCACATATCAGGACTAGCCGGCGCATCTCCTGCGTTGATGAAGATGGAATGGAGAGCAAAATCAACTCTATGTCTAACTGCTCTGTAACAGTAGGGATGTCATCACACACAGATACTATTGGAATCCCGTGAACTTCTCGTCCCTGGTATCGCTTATTATCATCTACAAACGCAACAGGCTGATACTGGCTCATTGAACTGCGCAGCATTTCACGCACTAACATTTCCCCAGCTCCACCTGCACCGACTATCAATACCCTTTGTCCATCAGCCGAGGGCAGGCTGCGGTCTTTTCTCCACCTATACAAAATGCGCGGACCGCTAAATAAAGCCAGCAGTAATATGGAATATATAAACGGTACGGAACGTGGTATCTGGTCTAGCCTAGTTGTCAGGAACAGTACTCCGAGCGAAAGAACAGCACCTATAGCTACAGCTTTGACCAACTTCTCCAGATCAGAGACTGAGGTAAACCTCCAAACGCATTTGTAAACGCCAAACCATATTGATATTACGATCTGAACCGGGATTATAATAAGTAGTGCTTCAATAGCTCTCTCTTGCGTTGGCGCAGGTATTGAATGTAAATTAAACCGAAAGAAAAAAGCCAGCATCCAAGCCACGGTAATCATCAATACGTCGTGCGGAATCGCTAAAACTGAATTATTAAATTTATTGAATATAAACCTCATCGCAACACACGCACTCCCTAAGCCAAATCGCCCACGCCAAAATAATTCCTAATGGCCTGAATAATTCGGTCTTGCTGGACAGCAGTAAGATTTGAACCGGAAGGCAAACATACACCATTGGAAAAAAGCTCATCGGAGATTGATGCCGTTTCATCATGCGGATAATAGCAAGCACCTTCATACAACGGCTGGTTATGCATCGGCTTCCACACTGGTCTGGCTTCAATATTTTCTGATTCAAGATAATCGATCAATCCGGATGATGATTTGTCTTCGGATCTAACAAGGCAAACACTAAGCCAGCGCGTACAGACGCCAAAGTCCGCCTCCGGCATCCAGCATATTTCATTAATGTCCCTCAATCCCGAGGTATATCGATCGAATATCCTGCGACGAGCAATGATCCGTTCCGGCAATACCTTTAGCTGGCCCCTGCCGATACCTGCCAATACATTGCTCATGCGATAGTTATACGCCAGCTCCCTATGTTCGTAATGGCGAACAGCTTCACGTCCCTGTGTCGACAAAAATCTTGCCTTCTGCACTAATTCCGGGTCATTTGATACCAGCATTCCACCGCCGGACGTGGTTATTATCTTATTCCCATTAAAAGAAAAGATAGCGATAGCACCAAACGAACCACTGGCCTTTCCTTTGTAGGTTGCGCCGAGAGATTCTGCTGCATCTTCAATTATTGGAACCCCATAGTCCCGACAAACACCTTGAAGATCATCAAAATCTGCGCTCTGTCCATACAGATTCACTACGATAACCGCCTTAGGCAATTTTCCGCTATGTTCAGCATCATCTAAAGCTCTCTTCAAAGCGCTTGGTGACATATTCCAACTACCCGGTTCTGAATCTATAAATACCGGAATAGCCCCCTGATATAGAATCGGATTGGCGCTGGCAACGAATGTTAATGACGAACAAAATACGTGATCACCGGAACATACGTCGAGCAGCCTTAGCGCGAGATGTAATGCCGCCGTACCTGAATTCGTTGCAGCAGCATGCGATACGCCAACATATTCAGCAAACTCCTTCTCAAAGGCATCTACATTAGGTCCAAGAGGAGCAATCCAGTTTGTCTTAAATGCCTCATCAACAAACTCCATCTCTTGAGTTCCAAGATGCGGTGTTGATAGGAGAATCCGTTCATCCAGATCCATTCTGGCAATCAAATCAACTGGGCGCATGTCAGCATCAACCACAGGAAGATGGTTAATCATATTTCTGCTCATCAAGCGCAGCGCCTCTTCAGAAGAAATTTCCTCCCTGACAAAACATGATTCGCGTTCTGGAAGCACTTCAAGCGTCTCGGTCAACTGTTTGCCATCAAGAAGCAACCTTCTGATATCACCATCCGTAACGGTACGCAATAAGCCCCCAGCAACATCAACGAGAAGAATCAGCCCTTGGCCACCCCCATTGATTCTCTCAAGCGCCTCTCTCAGCGAGATGTCCTTCTGTACCAGATACTGTTCAATCTTTTTCATCACGTACTCGCTTAGCCGGAACACCTACATATGTACATCCTTGTTCCTGAAGGTCATGAGTGACGACAGCCCCCGCTCCTATAACAACATCATCACCTACAGCAACCCCAGGCAATACCGTGGCTCCTGCCCCAACCAAGACCCTTTCCCCTACTATAACCCCACCACCCAAGGTCGCATTTGGTGATATATGAGAAAAGCCGCCAATATGACAGTCATGATCAACCACAGCACCATGATTTACGATCACACCGCCCCCAAGTTTCGCACCTGCACCAATCACAGATGAGGCTGCAATAAAACAACCTGGTCCTATATCTGAGTACCGGGAAACTGTTGACTTCGAATGGACAACCGTGAACATATCATGGCCGCCTCGGATGACATCCTGTGCAACTTTCGCGCGAGTGACATTGGTACCAATTGCGATATGTACACGGCTATGAGGAACAGTGTCCCATAGTGGCATACCCTGAATCACATGGTCCAGCAGAAGGCCTCCAACCTTGGTTTGGTCGGCATCAACGATTCGGAAGATAGCATCGGTAATACTTAACTCCAGCGCATCAACCACAACACCAGCATGCCCACCCGCACCAACAACCACAATTTCAGTATGCATTAGACTTCTTCAAAAGCGCCCTATCAAGTAAGAGTGATTTTACAAGCTGAGCAATTAGCTTACCGGCAGTGCCATCTCCATATACATTATTCCATTCCTGCCTGCCCAATGATAACGCATTTGTTATGGCATCATTTATCAAATGATCAGAAAACGGAACATCAATAACATTTTCATTGCGCTCACGCCCATGCTGCCTGTCTCCCACATTTACTACAGGAATACCTAATGTTGCCGCCTCAATAATACCGCTGCTTGAGTTACCGATCATAAGATCAGCAGCTGCCAGCCAGGAAACGAAGCTATTACGGCCTAAATGGGAATGAATGCGCACATCTGGATGAACATCATACTCACTCAGCTTTTTCGCCGCATGCGCCCCTCCGGAATCAGCATTTGGAAACAGAGCAATGATCTGTAGTTTATTGTGCAGTACATTCTCCATAATCGCCTGTATTTGGGTATCAGCAATATTTGAATCCTGTACTACTGGATGAAACACAACCAGGGCAATCTTTCTATCTGGAACAAATCCACACTGTTTGCACAACTCGTTCCTACCATAAGTGATTGACTTCCTGATCCCATCAAGACCAGGAGCGCCGGTAATAAACACCCTGTCGTCCTGTTCGCCCATTTTGACCAACCTGGCCCTGGCCCCCTCAGTCGCCACAAAATGGTAATGGGATAACTTCGAAATCGCATGCCGGATAGGCTCGTCAACTGTTCCAGTTCTTTCACCGCCATGTATATGCACAATCGGGATATTCAGGTGGATTGCCGCAATCGCCCCAGCGAGCATCTCACCCCGATCACCCAGTACTATTACTAAATCCGGCTGTTCTCTTTCAAGAGCCTCTGTGATGCCAATAATTTCCTGGCCTATAGCCATGGCCATCTCGCCGCCAGACCTCCCGGAAAGCGCAACTTTGATTCGCGCACAAATCCTGATCATATCCGCTTCAATTTCCTGTACGGTATTCCCATACTCCGCTAGCAGATGCATACCTGTTACGCATACAGACAGATCCATGGCTTCGTCTTCATCAATCTGCTTAAGCGTTGATGAGAACAAACCATAGTCTGCACGGGTGCCTGAGATATAGATAACTTTCCGCATGAGATTGTATATTTCACCCACAATTAAAGTCAGGAATTCTCTAATTTATCCGGATATCCGTTTGAATGTTATTGCTTACCAACACTATTCAATCGCTTTCTTTCCAAGACACAGCAGGCAATCGCGTAGAGCGATCCGCGCCAAACTATTGAGCCATTTTAGCCCAAACCAGAAGGTGCCGGCCGTGGATGAACTTGAACATAGGCTCCACATCCACTTTTCGGCAATTCCAGCTTAATCTTTACGCCTCAGTGGTGGAGCTAGTTCTGCATGACACACGCCATATACGACAAACATTACCAGCAACATAGGTTGCCTAAATCAGCCATTTCGCAACAAGAAGTACTCCAGACACACTACTGACTTACATATCCTGCGCAAGGAAGCCTCTTATTATCTGAAGCCCCATTTCTCCACTCTTTTCTGGATGGAACTGACAACCCAATACATTATCCTTCTTTAGTACTGCGCTAATTTCACATCCATCATAGTCAGAATATGCCAGACGATGTATTTTCTCAGTTGGCTCTGCCATATAGGAATGCACAAAGTACATAGATGGATCCTTAGGCAATCCCTCTAATAAAGTACCGCTCCATTCCTGAAATTCATCCTTGAGTAACTCGTTCCAACCCGTATGAGGGATCTTATGTGGTTTGCCATTAGCACCAATCTCTGGAATAGGCACTACTCTGCCCGGAATAATACTTAATCCGCTGTGGTTACCAAACTCCTCACTGGCATCAAGTAACATCTGCATACCCAAACATATGCCCAGCAGAGGTTTGCCGGAGTTCGCATGGGAAACTATCTGATCTACCACATCGCAGCATTGAAGTTCCTGCATGGCATCTGCAAAAGCACCAACCCCGGGCAGAACCAGCAGACCGGCATCTTTGATCTGATCAGCCGTTGTTGCAACCCGAACCGTTGCTCCGCAATATTCGAATGCACAAGCCACATTCAGGAGGTTACCAGCACCATAATCAATAACGGTTACCGTATAACTCATACCTTCCTCACATACATACCATGATCTATCGCTGCTTGGCGGATTTCCGGCAAAAACATTCGGTCATAATGAAGAATGTCAGCCATGGCAACTGCATCTGCCATTCCCGTCTGGACAGCATCCACCATATCCTGCACATTACCCATACCACCACTGGCAATAACTGGCACTGATACCTTGCTGGATACCGCCCTAATAAGTTCCAGATCAAAGCCCTTACGGGTACCCTCCCGGTCAACCGAAGTCACTAGAACTTCACCTGCCCCTAAATCAACTGCACGCTGAACCCAATCAATTACATCTAGTCCGGTCCGTTCCCTGCCATTATCGGTGTAGACTTCCCATCTACCCGTAGCTGTATGCTTGGCTTCTACCGAAAGAACCATACACTGAGATCCAAAACGCTTTGACACCTCGCTGATTAATTCAGGACGAGCAACGGCAGCCGTATTGATAGCGACTCTGTCCGCACCAGAATGCAGCATGCGTTGAACATCATCGACAGAACGGATACCGCCTCCCACTGTGATAGGCACGAAAACATTCTTTACAGTGCGGCTAATCAGCTCCGCAAGGCTGTTACGGCCATATAGGCTGGCCACAATATCCATGTACAGCAACTCGTCCGCACCGGCCTCGTAGTACTTAAGGGCGAATTTTTGAGGATCTCCTATAACTCTAAGCCCCTCAAGATGAATGCCCTTAATAAGATTTGGACCTTTGATATCCAACCTTGAAATAAGCCTGACTTTGCTCATGAAATATTTAACTACCCGTCGATTGGTTGCCGAAGCTTCCATTCGCCATTCTCATATTTCCACAGATGCGCGGATCGAAAACTGTCTGTCAGAATCCTAAAATACTCCCTCGAAACAATTGGCTCTTCAAACATCTTTGACGCTATTGAAAAATCTTTAGGTGGAATGCTTATATACTTAAATATTTCATCTGCAAAGCGCTCTGGAAACTCATGATCAAAGCGCTTAACTAACGCAACACCCTCCTCTCGAGTAATATCTCCCGAGCGAATCTCTTGCGCTGCATCATAGGATGCGCGCCCAATACCGAATTTTGTACCCGTCGTATAATAGTGAAAATCGTCGATACGATCGTCGATACTGTTGTATTTACTATATGTTCCAGGAGTACGCTCGGGAGACGCCTGGAACCCGCCATTCTCAACCGAATAGTAGTAACAACTTTGAGGATGCCACTTCAAATAGTACCCCAAATAGTGTACTTCAACCTGATTCTGAGCTAATTCAGCTGGGTTGGCTGGAAGATACGGAATCAGATCCTGTTGCTCTAAACCAAAAAACTCTTTGAGATCAAGAACCGATACACCACCTAGATGTATTTGACTTTGATCATCGGCAGAAAAGTATGACCAGTCACGTTGAGCAGAGGCGTTGTCTGATAATGGATTACCGTATTCAGCCTCATTTTCTCCGTAAAACACCAAAGGAATTTTAAAAAGATTTGCCATTTTTGGAGCCAAGGATTTTTGGCCAAACATAAATGCCTGAAACGGATGAAATAGATTCTCAACTGCCAATCGTGTTAATAGGCGATGAACTCGGCCGTTTGGAGTCATCATATAGTTATCATGGCCAGCATGTATCCATGCATCAAAATTCCTACGGCCCCATTCTGTGTAAATGTGCGGCGCCCATGTAACAGTAAGTGGGTGCATTCCATACTTTGTCTTTAGGATATGTGACGCATAGAAACTATCCTTACCTCCAGAACCTGGCGAAATACAGTCATACGATCCATTACGGCTACGATGCTTATCACATAGCTCAATCAGTTTTCGCTCTCGCTCTTCCCAATCAATCTCAGTCTCCTTCTTCTCAGCCATGCGACACGCATCACATACACCGTCTTCACCAATGTTGATTGTGCTTTTCTTAGTATCCTTCTTATGCTCATATTCTACAGCAGAGTTAGGGCGCTGATTAGAAATCACACAACGCTTACAATAAACAACATCTGCTGGCAGGCCATACTTAGTTTCTAATGTAGTAGAATCTTCATCAAAAGCACTATAATCAACTTTTACTGGAGCTGGTATCTTATTCATTATCCCTCTCTGATTCATCAGAACATCAATCAAATATTATTTCAGTTAATCAATTCCTCAAAAGCTACAATGTCGCTTTCCGTATCGATATCGATTGAGCGCTCCTTTGGCATTTCATAAGCTTGTGTTTTATCCAAAACAAAGCTCTTGCTCTCTAAAAACTTTTCGACGCCGATAACATAGATAGCGCCATTGAGCAGATATACCTTCGGAGCATCTTGGCGTCTTTGAGGTAACTCATCATTTGCTAACAAAGGCGCTAAATAAGACTGCTCGTCAATTGTATACATCCAGTAAGGCGACTTCTCCGTTTCCGTTACGCTAACCACGGAACTCGCTTGAGTTTGTGCGTAAAGTTCGATACAGCAGTCAATATCTACTGTAGTACGCAGAGGAGATGTGACCTGTAACAAGACCAGGAGATCGTACTTCTCCTCTATGTTATCGACAGCATGCAACACTGTATCGACGGTGCTGGCATCATCTGTGGCCAGCTCTGCAGGCCGCCTGAAAGGCACTTCACAACCATAGGTCTTGGCGAGACGGATAATATCATCATCATCAGAAGACAAAATCAGGCGGTCAATATAACGCGATGCAGTTGCCGCCTCAATCGTCCAAGCTACTAAAGGCTTGCCGCCGATTGCTCGAATATTTTTTCCAGGTACACCCTTGGATCCCCCTCGAGCTGGAATGATAGCTAGGACTTTTTTACCCTTAATCACTTGATGTCATCTTTTAGATTGTATCCCGAGTTAAGATCGTGATTATACATACTCTTCGATCACGGACAGAACCCTCTCTGTCGCACAACCAATCTCAGGGAGCACGCCTTTGCCACACCACTCTCCAGCCAGAACAGATTCGAGAGCTAACTCCAATTCACTAAGCTCAGTTACACCCTTTGCAATACCCATTTCTGAGTAAGGAGCATCTTGAGTAAAAATGGACATATCTATAGATATCAGTGGCTTTCCTAACAATGCTGCC
>SWBY01010075.1_pt1 | contig 22845 bp, 19 predicted proteins | sample 4693071 | NCBI WGS metagenome assembly SWBY01 (sample SAMN10267273, study PRJNA491770) | bioreactor metagenome | isolation source: DHS bioreactor inoculated with marine methane seep sediment | place: Japan: Omine Ridge, Nankai Trough | collected 2006-05-06 | reverse complement strand
CTCCGCACCAAATGTCGTCAGCGCTATACTGAACTAATCAATCAGGGGTTGCTTGAGGCATTTGAATATGAAGAAGCTACTGGACCAAATAATCCTTAAGGCCGGGGATATCATCCTGGGAAAGGAGCGGGTGCTGCGTCTGGCCCTCACCTGCGTGCTGGCCCGGGGCCATCTGTTGATCGAAGATCTACCCGGTGTGGGCAAGACAACCCTGGCTCACCTGCTGGCACGTATTCTCGGCATGCAGTACCAACGCATCCAGTTCACCAGTGACCTGCTTCCTGCTGACATCATCGGGGTCTCAATCTACGACCGGGAGCAGCAGGCGTTTCATTTCCACCCCGGCCCGATATTTTCTCAGCTGGTACTGGCCGACGAAATAAACCGGGCCACCCCCAAGGCCCAGAGCGCCCTGCTGGAGGCGATGGAGGAGCGTCAGGTGACGGTAGATGGCGAGACCAGAAAACTTCCCCATCCCTTCTTCGTCATCGCCACCCAGAACCCCTCTTACCAGATAGGCACCTTTCCCCTGCCAGAGTCTCAGCTCGACCGTTTCCTGATGCGCATCCAGATCGGCTATCCAGACCCGGCATCGGAACGCAGACTACTGTCGGGAAAAGAACGCCGGGAGATGCTCGAATCCATCACCCCCGGCATCAGCCTGGAACAGCTTGTCTCTATTCAGGGCGAGGTTGATAACATATTCGTATCCGATGCCCTGCTGGATTATTGCCAAGCGCTATTAGAGTTCAGCCGCACCAGCCCACGGTTCCATCACGGCCTCTCTCCGCGTGCCGGTCAGGCCTTACTGCGTAACGCCCGCGCCTGGGCCCTGCTGGAAGGGCGCGACAAGGTACTGCCGGAGGATATCCAGGCGATACTCTCATCCACCGTAAGTCATCGTCTACACTCGACCTCGGATACCGGGGTAAACGAAGGAGAGCAACTTGCGAGTCACCTGCTGGAGTCGGTACCGATCCGGTAAGGCTGCTCCCGAAGGCCAGAGCAATTATCCGAGGTGAAAATCAAACTGCCAGATCAGATGTTGCGGGTTAACCGAAATGATCCCCAGGGCAGGGTCAGGATCGGTCCGCGCCAGATCTATATCTTGCCCACACGCTACGGCGTGATCTTCGCCCTTCTCCTGTTGCTGTTGTTGATCGGCTCTATCAACTACGGCAACAACCTCGCCTTTTTTCTCACCTTTCTTCTGGCGGGCCTGGGGATCGTGGCCATGCTCCATACCTGGCGAAATCTCGTGGGCCTGGAGCTGATAGCCGGAACTATCGAACCGGTATTCGCCGGGCAGTCCGCCAGCTTCGAGATACACCTTACCAACCGGCGTGACAGTGAACGCCCCGGCATCCAGCTCCAGATTCAGGGCCTGCCCCACGTACCAACCGATATAGGCCCCAATTCCACCGACTCCATCAGCCTCAGTCGAGACACCAGCACCCGCGGCCTGCTCTCCCTCGGCAGGCTGGCGGTCTCCAGCAACTACCCGCTTGGCCTGCTTTGGGCCTGGAGTTATGTAGAGATGGGCGTCTCCTGCCTGGTATATCCAGCACCTGGCAGCAGAAGGCCGCCTGCCACTCACTCCGACTATCACCGCAGCAGCGGCGACAAAGGTGTCGGGGTGGATGACTTTGTCGGTATTCGTCCCTATCGCCCGGGTGACTCCCCCAAACAGATCCACTGGAAGGCGGTCGCAAGCGAGCGCGGATTAATGACCAAGCAGTTTGGCGGTGATCGGGCAGACCGGGTCTGGCTGGATTGGCACAGCATGCCCGGGGTTGAGTGCGAAGATCGGCTCAGCCGGATCTGTCGCGGCGTACTGGATGCGTGCGACCGAGAACAGGAGTTTGGGCTACGCATACCCGGGACCGAACTGAGTCCCAGCCACGGACAGAACCACCGCAACCGTTGTCTCAAGGCCCTGGCCTTGTTTGCGGGGGCAACATGAGTCTGCGCGACCAGGAGCCCCTAAACCGGGGCCTGCTCCTCTCACTGATAATCCTGCTTAGCGCTGCGGCAGCTCCACACTTTCTGCATCTGCATAGCTGGATCACCGCGCTGTTTCTGGTGTCCGTGGCCTGGCGTATTGCCTGCTTGATCCGACCCGCACTGTTACCCGGACGCCTCCTGCTGTTTATCCTGGCCATGGTCGGCATAGCCAATGTAATACTGAACTATCCAATCCTGTTCAGCGGCGATACCGCCATTGCCCTGATGACCAGCATGGTGGGGCTAAAACTGCTGGAGATACACACCCGACGCGACCTCTATATCGTGGTGTTTATCGGTTACTTCCTGCTGGCCACTCAATTTCTGTACTACCAGGAGATATTGATGGTGGCATACGCGCTAATCCTGGTTACAGCCCTCACTGCTGTGCTGCTGGAAAACAGCCGCCACCGGCCTGGCAGCAACCCGCTCAAGCCCCTGTTTTCCGCCTTGATGCTGCTACTCCAGGCCCTGCCGATCATGCTGGTGCTGTTTATCTTTTTCCCGCGTCTCTCTGGCCCGATCTGGGCCCTGGACAGTGATGAGCGCGCGGGGCGTTCCGGCCTGAGCGACAGCATATCTCTGGGATCCATCAGTAAACTGGTGTTGTCCCGGGCCATCGCTTTCAGAGTGGAGTTCCAAGGAGCGATGCCAACCCCACCACAACGTTATTGGCGTGGCCCAGTTCTGTGGGATACAGACGGCTGGGGCTGGACGCGCGGCGATAGACTTGCAGTCAAACCTCCTGACCTGACCAGTGACCAGGCGGCAACCAAATACTTTGTAACCCTGGAACCGACCGGACGACGCTGGCTCATGCTGCTGGATCTACCGGATACCGCCCCGCCCAACAGTGAAATCCTGAGTGACTTTCTGGTAATGCGGCAGGAACATATCCGCGATCGTATCCGTTATCTGGCCAGCTCCAGGCTGCGCTACAACACCGGCCCAATCAGCACCGAGGAGCGCGCCCGTGCTCTGCAACTGCCTAGCAATATCACCCCGCGCATGCTGGATCTGGTCCGGGGCTGGCAAAACTCTTCTACCAACAAACGGGCTGTGGTGGAGCAAGCCCTCAGACATTTTCGCAATGAGGAGTTCTACTACACCCTGCGACCCCCGCTGCTGGGTAGCAATCCGGTTGACCAATTCATGTTTGAGAGCAGGCGCGGTTTTTGTGAGCACTATGCCTCCAGCTTTACTCTCCTGATGCGTGTTGCCGGCATTCCATCTCGCGTCGTGACCGGATACCAAGGGGGTGAGTACAATCCTTTGGGGGATCATCTAGTTGTCAGGCAATCGGACGCCCACGCCTGGTCAGAGGTCTGGTTGCAGGGGGCTGGCTGGGTCCGGGTCGATCCCACGGCTGCGGTGGCGCCTGAGAGGATAGAACGCAGCTTTGAGTTCGATCCGGATTTTGCCGATGGCCCCCTGGGCATCCCCATCCGTTTCGGCGGCATCCAACCCGGCCGGATGGCAAATGCGCTAAAACAACTGCGCTGGGGATTGGATGCCGTCAACGCCTCCTGGCATCGTTGGGTACTGGGCTACACCAGCGAGAGACAGACCAAACTCATGCGCATATTCGGGCTGGATTTTCTGAAAGGTCATCGCCTGGCCTTTGCCATGGTAGGGTTTGCAGCCATAGTGGTCCTGCTGCTTGCAATCTCACTTTGGCGTAAAGAAAGAAAAATAGTGGATGCGGTATATGCGGATTATCTGCGTTTCTGCAACAAGCTCGCAAAAAAAGGCCAGACCCGCCGACCCACTGAAGGACCACAAGACTATCTGCAACGTATCTGCGCATGGCGGCCAGAGATTAAACCGACGGCAACGGAGATCACTCGACTCTACATAGATCTCAGATATGGCAAAAACCGCTCAAACAGTGGACGCAAATCACTTCACAGAATGATACAAAGATTTCGACCTTGATTGATCTGAGACAAGGACATAGAATCCTAGTAAGGAGGGTGAGTTTACCCGTACACTAACCTCCGTGCTGGCCGCCGTTTAGCGCAACCCCAAACGGGCATGCCACAGCAGGTATGTACCGTCCTGACCAAAGCCGTATGCAGGGAGCATTTAATGGAAAATGAAAACAGCATAGTTATTGGAAAGATATCCAGGCTCAAGGTTAAACAAGAGAACATTGAGGCGACTTGGCGCAAAACCGGCAACCCCGGACTGATCCAGTTTTTCATTGATATCGTTCCTGATCTACTAAATGCAGAGCGCTGTTCTATCTTTGTATTTAATCCAACTGCGGATATGCTCTGGCTTTACCGCGGCACCGATCTGCTGGAAGGGCAGATCCAGGTACCAAGAAAAGGCTCCATGGTGGGCGCTGCGCTTTCGTCTGGTGGCCACAAAGTGGTCACCGAACTGGAAGAGAAAGCCGGAATCCACGAAATAATCGATGGCAGTACCGGATTTACCACCTGCAACACCCTGTCTACCCCCATCTTCAACCGGGCTAACGATCAGGTTATAGGGGTACTGCAGGTGTTAAACAAGAGAGGCGCTGGAGGCTTTAGCGATGCGGATATCGCCCTGATGCAACGCTTGACTGGAGAGATTAGCAAATATGTGGAAAGCGTGTTCAAACACCAGGAAGTGGCGGAGATACTGGTAAAAATAAAGAAAAAGATCAAAGGATTGGAAAATTCCCTAGCCAAGAATGGTATAAAAAAGATCAGGAATGAAGAATTCATATCCTCCATCACCACCCAAACCGCAAGTGACCGCCCCGGACGCCTGCATTAAATCCTAGGAGGCTGTCGGCAACTCCAATCAGGTAATAACCGGTCGGTTGGAGTACTTGCGCAAGCAAGCACGGCCATATCCGCCCAAGAATCATCCAATCGGCATTTGCTGGTCTATGCTGTAATCATGTTCTGTTGTTATCCGGAGTACCACCATGGCGTTTGATGAACACATGGAACCGGAGATACAGAGGGTGCTCGACACCGCTGCAATCCTGGAAATTACCGAGTTTGAGGTCTTCAGACTCTCCTACGACCGCTGGTTTGGCACGCCCGCCAACGACGCTATTATTGAGCCATTTTTCTGTGACTACATGTTTGGGATGGTGGTACCCAGCTGGGTTAACCATTTTACCCGAAAGGTAGTGAAGTTATATGACGCGGGGCAACTGGACCCGACCAGATACGGAATTTTCCCCAAGCCATTAAGTCACGCTTCAGTCCGTATGGGAATACAGATTGCTGTAATCATAACGACGCTGTTGATATGCCTGATTATGTTGGCGGACAACGTTACCGAATCCTACGATCTAACCGGCCTCTCCCGCTGATCAGCCACCTCTGCATTAGCATATTCTTGCCCATCCACAACAAGCAGCGCCCGGTTGCGAAATAAAAATAGTTGCTTTATTTCAACAATGTAATAACATTAGTTAACATGCTTTATAGTTAATTGGTGTATAGCTATGAAAAATAAAGATATTTATGCTAGCAGCTTGCTTCCTGTCTACGAGGTAACCGAGATGACTATGGAAGAGGCGCTGTTTGCGATCTCCGGCAAGGGAGATGATCGGACCGAATCGGGCATCCTATCGGGGGAAGTACTGCATCAGTACCACCAAAGGCACTCCACCCGCCAACGACCGCATTAACAACGTCAGAGCAACACCTGCTCAACACCACCTTTGGACAAACTTTCTACCAAGTCTCTGTCCCAGGAATCGCCCAGTTTCCCCCTGGCCAACTCCTCCACAATGTAACTGACCTGCAACCCGGTATCATCAACATAACGGTTAAGACCCTGCTGGCAGGCGGGGCATGATGTAAGTATGCGCACACTATCGTCCGTCACCTGCTCCTTACCCGATAGCTGTTTTATCCCGCCACTCAACTCTTCCAGTTTTCGATAACGCAACTGATTTGCGATATCCGGCCTGGAGGTGCCAAGGGTTCCGGCCTCGCCACAACAACGGTCCGACAGCAGCACGTCTGTAGCCATCAGGGTAGATGCCACAGTAACGGGATTGTGCTGTTTCATCGGGCTGTGACAAGGGTCGTGATACAGATAACCGGTATCCTTGGAAGACTCCAGCGCCACCCCCTTCTCCATCAGGTATTCATGGATATCCAGCAGACGACAACCGGGAAAGATCTGTTCAAACCCATACTTCAGCAACTGATCCATACAGGTGCCGCAGGAGACGACAACGGTTTTGATGTCCATATAGTTGAGCGTATTGGCCACCCGATGAAACAGAACCCGGTTCTCGGTGGTGATGCGCTCCCCCTCTGCATCTAGTCCGGCCGCAGTCTGGGGATAGCCACAACAGAGATAACCAGGCGGCAGCACCACCTTGGTTCCCAGCTCATACATCATGGCCAGGGAGGCGAGACCCACATTACTGAACAGCCGCTCAGAACCGCAGCCGGGGAAATAGAACACCGCATCGGATTCATCTGTTATCTTGGCGTGATTACGCAGTATCGGGACAGTGCTGGCGTCCTCAAGACCGAGCATGGATCGCATGGTCTGCCGAGGCAGCTCCACCCGCAACGGCTTGCGGACCAGCCCGAGCAGCTGTCCCTTTAGATCGAGCCTGCCGGTGGTGGCGGCCGGGATGTCGCCGCGCCTGCCCAGCAGCCCGAAGCGCTGAAACAGATCATGTCCGATACTGATGCCTTTGAAGCCCCACTCCAACATGCCCTTGCGCAGGATACGAATGAACCGCGGATCGGTTGCATTGAGAAAGGCCATGGCCGCCCAAGTGCCAATATTCTTCTGTCTTTGCCCTCTCTGGGTGAGGATCTTGCGCATGCGAATGGTGACATCGCCGAAGTCGATATCTACCGGACAGGGTGATTCACACTTGTGACAGACCGTGCAGTGATCGGCCACGTCGTTCATCTCTTCAAAATGGCTGAGAGAGAGACCGCGCCTGGTCTGTTCTTCATACAGGAATGCCTCGATGATCAGGCCGGCACCCAGAATCTTGTTACGTGGCGAGTAAAGCAGATTGGCCCGTGGCACGTGAGTCTGGCACACCGGTTTGCACTTGCCGCAGCGCAGACAATGACGGACCTCGTCGTTGAGCGCGCCCAGTTCACTCGCCTCCAGGATGATCGCCTCCTGCTGCACCAAACGCAGGGAAGGCGTATAGGCTATGTCCAGGCCAGAACCGGGCATCAGCTTGCCACGGTTGAATACCTGCCTTGGGTCGACTCTATTTTTATACGCGACAAAGTCCTGGAGTTTTTCCTCACCCAGATAGCGGATCTTGGTCAGGCCGATACCATGCTCGCCGGAGATCACACCATCCAGATCACTGGCCAACCGCATGATCCTGTCCACCATATGGTCAGCCTCGCGCAACATCTCATAGTTGTGAGAATGCACCGGTATATTGGTATGCACATTTCCGTCCCCGGCGTGCATGTGTAGGGCCACAAACAGACGCGCATCCCGGATACCCGCATGGATCTGTTCCAGACGAACCCGCACTGGCCCCATGTCCTGACCATTGAAGATGTCGTTCAGCCTTCCCGCCACCTCTTGGCGATAGGAGTGCACCAGTTCCCGTCGCTGCATCAGTTGCAACAGCGTGTCTTCTGGGCCGTAGCCTGCAACATCATCCTCCAGCAATGCCGGGTGGTCAGCTGCTAGCGCATCCAGGTTTTTCAGGATCTGCTGCCAACGACCACGGGTATCCAGAACCGCCTGAATCGCCATCTCCTGCTTAGCCTTGAAGATGGCATCGCTCTCTGCCGACCCCTCGTACTCCTCGCCCAGCCGCGCCTCCAGCATATCCCCCTGTAGATACTCCAGCACTGCATCCATGATCGAAAGCTTGTTGCTTATGGACTGCTCGATGTTGATACGTTCGATACCACGGTTATATTCCGCCAGACGCTCCAGGGGGATCACCACGTCTTCATTGATCTTGAAGGCGTTGGTGTGGGCAGAGATGGCTGCGGTGCGGGCACGATCCAGCCAGAACCGACGCCGCGCCTCGGGGCTGACGGCGATAAAGCCCTCTCCATCCCGGGCATTGGCCAGGTGCACCACCTCGGATGCGGCAGCGGCCACAGAATCCTGATCATCGGATACCAGATCTGCAATCAACACCATCTTGGGACGTACATGGCGTGAGGCCTTGGTGGAATACTTCACCGCCCGGATATAGCGTTCATCCAGGTGTTCCAGCCCCGTCATCTGCACCCCGTCGCTGCTCTCAATCAGCTCTTTTATCTCCACGATGGCCGAGACCGCATCGCTTAGGTCGGCACCAAAAAACTCCATACACACGGTGCGCACATGCTCAGGCATGCGATGCAGAATGAAGCGGGCCGAGGTTATAAGCCCATCACACCCCTCCTTCTGCACCCCGGGCAGTCCGCACAGAAACTTGTCCGTTAGCGGCGCGGGCAGCCCCTTCTTGCGAAAGATGCTGCCGGGCATCTCCAGGATCTCCGGCTCGGCGACTGCCTTCTCTCCATCCCGATCAAATCTACTGACCCGAAAACTCACCAGTTCCTGGTCATGAATCTTTCCGAGGTTGTGATTAAGCCGCTCCACCTCCAGCCAGTTGCCGTCCGGCATGACCATACGCCAGGATGCCAGGTTATCCAGCGTGGTTCCCCAGAGTACCGCCTTCTTGCCACCTGCATTCATGGCGATATTGCCGCCGATGGTGCAGGCATTTTGCGATGTGGGGTCCACCGCAAAGGCTAGCCCATGCTGCCCCGCCAGATCAGAGACCCGCTTGGTCACCACGCCAGAACCGGCTCGAACCGTTGCAACCTTGCCCTCTACCCCGGGTAGATCGACATGCTCTACCTCACCCAGCTGTTCCAACTTTTCGGTATTGATTACCGCGCAGTGGGGGTCAAGAGGTACCGCGCTGCCGGTATATCCAGTGCCGCCCCCACGGGCGATAATGGTCAGGCCGCAGTCGATACAGGAGCGTACGATGGCGGCCACCTCCTCCTCCCGGTCCGGGGTGATCACCACAAACGGGATCTCCACACGCCAGTCGGTGGCATCCGTGGAGTGGGATACCCGGGCCAGACCGCCAAAGTCGATGTTGTCTCTGCGGGTAACCCGGGACAGGAGCTTGATTACGCTCTTGCGCAGCTGATTATTTTTTTCGAAACAGCTGGCAAAGCGATCCACCGCCTGACGCGAAGCGTCTAACAGCTCCAGTGCCTGCGGGTTGTCGCTGGCCCGCAGTTCGAACTGATCCAGACGATGACGCAAGGCACCGATCAAGGCCGCACGCCGCTCCTGATTGTTTTGGATGTCGTCTTGCAGATAGGGGTTTCTCACCACCACCCACATGTCGCCCAACACCTCGAACAACATCCGAGCGGAACGTCCGGTACGGCGACTGCCGCGCAACTCCTCAATCAGATGCCACATCTCCTCTCCCAGGAATCGGATGACGATCTCCCGGTCGGAGAAAGAGGTGTAGTTATAGGGTATTTCGCGAATGCGACTGCTGGCCTGACTGCTCATATCTGCTTAATTCAATGCTAACTGTAAAGTGGGGTTCAAAGCATACCTCAGTCTCGGCACCCGGGGGAGAGCAATAGTACAAAATCTTATAAACCCTGCGAGCTGCGCCTGAGATTCAAGCCGTTTACCGGTATTGGCCAGAGCGAGGGCGCAGGAAACATGGTGGCAGCTTAAGCCGGAGTGACAGGAATATATTGCAGGTTAAAACCTTTGGGGGAGAGGAGCCTCTTTCCGAACTAACCTTAGATCGGAAACGATTATTTTGGTGAAAACTACTTTTCACTTATTACAATCAGAAAACCCAGTTGGGCGGTCTTATCAACCAGTCTGTTACTAAGCCAGTATCTCAACCATTGAACAGGCTGCGGCGAAGGTATCTGACCCTTCTTCTATAGGATCACAACGTATCACCTCAACCTTGGCATGCAGGGGCGGGGTAATATCCTTGCCGGGCTCTATCAGGATAGAGATCTGGCTGCCAGGCTGAACCTTCTGTTTGATCCAGAGCAGGATCCCACCGCTGCTAAGATCCTTTACTATGGCCTCATCCATCTCGCCGGAACCGTTGATTTGAATCTGTGCAGTGCTGTCGATCTCCATACGGTGAAAATCACGTTTTTCCGCATATTCCTTCATTCTTGATTGCTCCGCTTGATTAAAAGAAGCTATCTCAATTCGCCGACCTATTAAAGGTCTGCGACTTGTAACGCAACGCACCGTGACCCCGGATCCAGGAACGATACATCTCCCACATTATATCTATGGAAGCGTTGAATACACGCTATATATCTAAAAAACCCAGGAAGAAAATTCTTTGATGTCATACCGACAACCCCAGCATCAAACTTATGTTATTCATTTTGCAGTTCATCGGCTTGTTTGCGGGTTAGATAACGCCACGGGACAGGTAACAATGCCGGTACCAGTTCGCGGTAGCGTCGATATTTGTCGCCGTGGTAGACCAGCAGCTTGCGCTCTTCCAGACGCAGCCCAACAATGAAGTAGGCCGTGATCAAAATGGCGGTAGTAATGAATGGCAGGTTCATGTCTCTGGTCCATACCAGGACCAAACTCAGACTATACCAAGGGTGACGTACAAATCGGTGTAGTTGCGAAATATGGAAACCTTCCTGATCTTCAACTGCAGTCTCTCGCTCCCTCCACTGTCGTGTCCCGATAAACTCACTGCCATCGTAATCACGCAACGACCAGAACACACCGGCCAAGGCCAGGACTGCAAACCCATTTGCCACCCACCAGGCCAGACCACTCCACTGCCAGATCAGGGGGCCGGGCAGCGTGAAGGTCAACCAGAGCGGGGGGATAATCAGAAGCAGTGCCAACAGGTTGTAACAAAGACGGTAGGCTGACATGAAGCCAGGCCAATTATCCGCAACATGGCGTTTAAGCTGTAGCGATGCCAACCAGGAGTGGGCAGCAAAATAGGCCAACCATGCAACAATCAGAATGAGTACGGTCTGCAAATGGCCAGACATGGACTGGATTCTAGACCTTGAACTTGCCGCTCTTCAGTCGTTCCGACTCCATCATCTCAAGCTCACGGGAACCGGATACCACAATCTCGGGATCTGGCACAAAATCCAAGTCCGGATCAAGTCTTTCGTAGGGCACAGAATTGAGTATGATCTTCATCACATTCAAACGCGCCAGATGCTTATCGTTAGAACGAATGATGGTCCATGGGGCATGGGTGGTGTTGGTCTGGCGCAGCATCTCATATTTCACATTGGTGAAATCGTCCCAGCGCTCCTGGGCCTGCACGTCCACCTCGCTCAATTTCCATTGGCGCAGGGGGTCTGTCTTACGTCGCTCGAACCGCCGCTCCTGCTCCTCCTTGGTGACACTAAAATAGAGTTTTATCAGAATAGTCCCTTGGCGCACCAGATCCTTCTCAAAACCTGCAACGCCGCGCATGAAATCTCTGTATTCGCGATCGGTGCAGAAACCAAACACCGGCTCTACCATCGCGCGGTTGTACCAACTGCGGTCAAACAGCACCACCTCACCACCCCGTGGAAACTGTCTTACGTACTTCTGGAAAAACCACTGGGTCTTCTCTTGTTCACTGGGCTTGCCCTGTGCCACCACCCGATAGTGCTTTTCGTTCATATATCTGGTGACACGACGGATGGTCCCGCCTTTTCCCGCAGCATCCCGCCCTTCAAACAGGATAATCATACGGGTACCACTTACCTCCAGATGCTGCTGCATGCGTATCAGCTCGGCCTGATATGGTTTAAGCGCCTGTTCCCGATGATATCGCTTCACCGCCTTGCGCACGTCATTTCGCAAGGCCTCATTGGTGGACGACAACTTCTGATAACTCTTTTTGAGTTCCTCAATCGACATGGACTTTCCGCCCAGTTCAATCACGTCTGGTTCCGCAGCCTCAGATAACCCCCCTGAAGTATCAACCGTCAACTCATCTGTCATGTCTTCTGTTCCTATTTAATCTAGCCCCTGGCATTTTATGCTATGCGGCCTATTCTTGCATGTTGTTTATTGCTCAAACCACCTATAGGCGGCCCATCCCACCAGTATAACCAAATCACCAGAAGCTTGATTGATTCCATAGAACCCCTGATAAAATAGAATCTATTCACTTAAACCCACCCCTGCAACACGGAACCTAAATGTATGAAGATTAATGATCCCCAGGCCTGTATCGAGGCGACAGAACTAGAGATTATGCAGCGCACACTTCCCCCAACAGGTTCACGGATTTTAGAGCTTGGCTGTGGACGCGCCTGGATGACCAGGCTGTTGGCCGAACAGTTTTCACCGCAGATCATCATCGCCACCGAGGTAGATCGCATTCAGCATGAAAAAAACCTGCTGATCGACGATCTGCCCGGGGTAACTTTCGAATTTGGCAGCGCCACAGAGATCAGCCAGTCTGATGCGACTGTCGACGTAGTGATAATGCTTAAATCCCTACACCATGTACCAGCGGAGCTAATGGACCGGGCCTTGACTGAGATTGCGCGGGTACTGAAACCTGGAGGCCTGGCCTATATCTCAGAACCGGTCTACCAAGGCGACCTTAACGACATTCTCAAACTGTTCAATGATGAAAGGGAGGTGCGCCAGGCCGCCTTCGATGCGGTGACTAGGGCCGTAGACCGGAGAGTACTGGATCTCGATCAGCAGATCTTCTTCAACTCTCCCGGCCACTACCGCGACTTTACCCACTTTAAACAGCGAATGCTTAATGTCACCCACACCGAACACCGTATTGATGATGCCCTGCATGAACAAATAAGAGGGGCCTTTATATCGCACATGACCAAAGATGGGGCATTCTTCCTCAAGCCTACCCGAGTTGATCTGCTACGCCGCCCTGCCGGATAAACCCTGACCGGTGGTAATATCATTTGCCGTATATTGATCTCTTTGCTACAGTTGCAAATGTGAATCATTCTTAATTAGCGGTTTATTCCATGGCAGCAGCACAGGACAATCATTCACCAACGCCCAGCACCCTCGGCCAGTTGCCGATAGGGACGCGCGCCAAAATCATCAAGGTCAACGCCAACCGTTTTATCGTTCGACGGCTACTTGGTCTTGGTCTGCGGGCCGGATCAGAGATCTCAGTGTTACACCATCGCGGCAAGGGAGTCGTCATAGCAATTGAGGGAAATCGTATAGCACTGGGCGATGGAGTCGCGGACATGTTGCTGATAGAGCCCATCGGTGTTGTAGATTCATGATGATCCGCATACCCATTGCCTGTTTAAGCCGGAGCTATCACTGCACGGAGAGATTCAGGTGCTGACAATCGCACTCGGCGGCAATCCCAACTGTGGAAAGTCTGCCCTGTTCAATCAGTTCACAGGCATCCGCCAAAAGACCGGAAACTGGCCGGGTGTAACGGTGGATCGCAAGGAAGGCCGCTTCCAGCTGAAAAATGAAGAGGTAACCATCGTCGATCTGCCCGGCATCTACTCTCTGGATGCCTCATCCCTGGATGAACAGATAACCCGCGACTATCTCCTGTCTGGCGACGCTGCCCTGATCGTCAACATTGTGGATGCAGCCAACCTGGAGCGTAACCTCTACTTCACGGTACAGATGCGCGAGATGGGCATACCCATGGTCATCGCCCTCAACATGATGGATATTGCACGCAAACAGGGTATTCAACTGGATATGCAACGCCTCAGTGAACAGTTGGGCTGCCCAGTGGTTCCCGTGGTAGCGGTTACCGGTGAAGGTGTGGATGAGCTCAAGCGGCAGATTCACCTGGTCGCCCATGCTGAGGAACAACCCACTTTCCAGGTCACTCATGAAGACACCGTAGAGCAGGCGATCACCGACCTGATCCCGCACATAGAAGAGAAGTACACCACAACCAGCGCACGCTGGCTGGCCCTGAAGCTGCTGGAGGGCGATGCCCATGCCATCTCTCTGTCAGGAGATGACATCAGCCCCAAGATAGCTGTGTGGCAGAAGGTTATTCTGGACCGTGCCGGTGAAGAGGCCGACATCCATATCGCCGACGCCCGCTACGGCCATGCCCATGCCCTTGCTCAGCAGGTCACGCACGCACGCGGCAAGATCGGACGCACCTTTACAGACAAGATCGATAAACTGGTACTGAACCGCTTTGTCGGCATCCCTATATTCATGCTGGTGATGTATGCGATGTTCATGTTCACCATAAATATCGGCGGGGCCTTCATCGACTTCTTCGGTATGGTTGCCGGTGCCATCTTTGTCGACGGCCTGGGAAACTGGATGCGCGACCTCCAACTGCCTGAACTACTTACGGTTATCATCGCCGATGGCGCCGGTGGCGGTATTCAGGTGGTCGCCACCTTCATCCCCATCATCGCCTGCCTCTACCTGTTCCTCTCTGCGCTGGAAGATACCGGCTACATGGCACGGGCGGCATTTGTGATGGACCGCTTCATGCGCACCATCGGCCTGCCGGGCAAGGCCTTTGTGCCCATGATCGTAGGCTTTGGCTGCAACGTGCCAGCGGTAATGGCAACCCGTACCCTGGAGAACCTGCGCGAACGCAAACTCACCATTCTGATGAACCCCTTTATGTCGTGTGGAGCCCGCCTGCCGGTATACGCGCTGTTTGCCGCCGCCTTTTTTCCGGAGAACGGACAGAACCTGGTATTCCTGCTCTACCTGATTGGCATTGGAGCGGCAGTTCTTACCGGCGTCATCATGCGCAGTACCCTGCTCTCCGGCACCAGTACCGGCTTTATGATGGAGCTTCCACCCTACCACCTGCCCACCCTCAAAGGGGTGGCACTGCGTACCTGGGACCGGGTCAAGCTGTTTATCCACGGCGCCGGCAAGGTCATCATCGTCATGGTACTCGCATTGAATGTGATGAGTTCCATCGGAACCGACGGTTCCTTTGGCAATCAGCAAAGCGACAAATCGGTGCTCAGCAAAATCGGCCAATCCATCACCCCCCTATTCGCACCCATAGGTATAGAACAGGATAACTGGGCCGCCACCGTTGGCATCTTCACCGGGGTACTGGCCAAGGAGGCAGTGGTTGGAACCCTGGACACTATCTACAGCAAGATCGCTGCCGAGGATGCCGGCAACCAGGTTAATGAGGAGATATTTGAGTTCTGGCCTGCCATCGAACAGGCATTTGCATCCATTCCGAAAAACCTTTCCAAGCTTTCAGAGCTCGTTCTTGACCCTGCGGGAATGGATGTTGGCGACATCAGCGACCAGAAGGCCTCGGCCAAATCGCAGGAGGTGAGCAGCGGTATCTTTGGCGCCATGGCCCTGCGCTTCGACGGCCAGGTCGGTGCCTTTGCCTATCTACTGTTCATCCTGCTCTACTTTCCCTGTGCCGCAACCATCGGCGCTATCTCCCGTGAAACCGGCGGGGCCTGGGCCGGATTTGTCGCAGCCTGGACCACGGGAGTGGCCTACACCATATCCACCATTTTCTATCAGACCGCTACCTTTTCCCGCCACCCACAAAGTTCGACCGGCTGGATTATCGGGCTGAGCGTGCTGATTGTAATCGTGATTGTCAGCCTACATAGCTGGGGGCGCAAAGGGGTTGAATCTGCCACAGATGATTCCGGGGGAAAGATATGATCCTATCCGATATCAAGCAGTACCTAAAACAACGAGGCAGCGCCAGCCTATCGGATATCTCCATACACTTTGACACCGACCCGGACGCCGTGCGCAGCATGCTCGAACAGTGGATACGTAAAGGCAAGGTCAATAAGCTATCAGCTAAGGCGACCTGTGGCAGCAGTTGCAACAAGTGCGAACAGGAAGGCTCCGAGATCTATCACTGGGTTGACGCTGCAAACAACTCTTTCAAGGGTATTTCGATCACACCAGAGCGCCATGATGAACAGACCTAAGCCCCCACAACCCTACGACCTTACTATACTGCTTACGCGGTCCTTCGCAGCTAAGGGGCAATAACCCAAATACCCGGCCATATGAGGTCTTAACAGAAGAATGGGGAATTATTTTCCCGCAATATCTATGCTAAAAACTTATAAAAACCGATTTGTAGCTCAAATGGGGTATGACTCAGACATTATTTCAGGGGACAGTTCAACTGTAATATTGTCGTTTGAGTAACAAAGACAGGGTTATCCCGGGATCAGACGTAGAGCCTGCTCAAGGCCGGACCTGAGAAATTGAGCGTTGATGAGCCGTCTATCAGCCTATAAAGATAAAGAACGTTAGCCCTCTAGACTCAGATCACAAATTGCGGATTGCCAGATAGATTTATTGATCGCATTGAGGCTGTGTGATCTAATGTCGTGCTGAAACAAAGCCAAAGAATTCAAGATGTCCAGGGTTACGGCCGGATTGAGCAAGGAAACCATTATTGGGGATTGGAAAATGAATAAAAAGACACGAATCGGATCATCTCTGGGAAAGAAATTGGCTGGCTTGGTTCTGTTCAGCTTTCTGCTGGTCGGCAGCGCGCAGGCAGCTTTTATTTTTAATAACGTAGGGGACTATCAGTGGGACTTAGGTCCAGCTGTATCCGGCAACCCTTTAGCTATCAGCTTTGAGGCGACTCTAGCGCAAGACTTTAACATGCATTTTAATTTTGGCATTCTTGCTACAGGAAGCTCAGACAGTGGAGTTAATAACACTACGGTAGGTATTGGTACCTCTTCAGGTTCAACAGATATTTTTTTAGCGCAGTTGACTGGCCCACAAGATTTCGCCGATTATTATGGCCTGCTGCAAGCAGGTACCTATTACATATCGCTGATCACACCTTTAGGTGGCATGCCAGCAAATGGGGCATGGAGTATCAATGGGACAGCATCGGCTGTTCCAGTCCCGGCAGCCCTCTGGCTGTTCGGTTCGGCAATAATCGGTTTCATCGGTTTCAGCCGCCGCCGGGCCAGCACCAGCCCAGCCTGACTAGCAGATAGCATTGAACTAACAAAGAGGCCTAAGCCTCCTTGTTATTCAAAAACTTCATTCAGGCTGACAAAGACTCAACAATGTGAAGAAGTTCCCACTACGGAACAACAGCACTGTTATGATCCAATCACGGGAAGGTCTGTTTCGGTAAAATCAAAGGCAAACGGATCAAGTTCTACTCCATTCATCTTACGTAGGGGCGATATCCAGATGAACAAAATCCGGTACAGACTACTCACTGGGGCCATGCTAGTGGCCGCGAGCCAGGCGGCTAGTGCAATCACTATCACTGTCGACTACAGCTTCGATACCAATAATTTTTTCGCAAACTCTTCCCGTAGAACAGTAATGGATGCAGCCGCCTCCTATTTTGAAGCGCGCCTGACCGATGATTTACTCGCCATCACCTCATCAGCTAACTACAGCACCATGACTGCCAAGTTTTTCGATCCGGCAAGTACGACAGACGCGATCAAAGAAATACCCGATTTCAGTGTGGCCGCAGATACCATAACCGTCTATGCGGGCGGCAGCTCCATGGGAACCGGCGGCACTCTGGCCTGGGGCGGCTTTGGTTGGCACTCGGCATACGGCTCTCAGGCATTCCTGGACACCGTTGAGCAACGGGGTGAGGGTGTGGTGAGAGGAACAACTGCCACAGAGTTCAGCCTCTGGGGTGGATCCATCAGTTTCAACAGCAATTCCAGTTGGTATTTTGACGACGACCTAACCACCAACGAAGGCTTCACAGGCTCAGATTTCTATTCCGTGGCCCTGCACGAACTGGGACATGTGCTGGGGCTGGGTACTGCCGATTCTTGGGACAACCTGATCAACGGCAGCCATGAATTCACCGGGGCAAACGCGGTTGCATCCTACGGGGACAATGTACCGCTGGCTGCCGGTGACAACGGACACTGGGATTATGGCACCATGAGTTATGTGGATGGCGTGCCCCAAGAGGCCTCCATGGACCCGAATCTTACAACTGGCACCCGTAAGCGCTTCACTGATCTGGATATGGCCGCGCTGGACGACATCGGCTGGGATGTAGCCCCGGTTCCACTACCGCCGGCACTGCTGCTGTTTGCTAGTGGCATCCTTGGTTTACTGGGACTGAGGAAAAACCAGCAAAAACATGCATAATTCACATCACTGCTGTCCCGTTAACTACAATCCGTCATGCCGGGCTTGACCCGGTATCCAGTAAGTCGTTAATAAACCTGGATCCTGGCTTTCGCCAGGATGACGGTGGTTTGAACCAGAATATGAGCCTATGTTGCCGCACCCAGCAACTAAATCTCGTCAGCGCCGCTTAAGAAACTTCAGATCCCCTATCCGATAATCGATCTCTTCGTCCGCCATATGGTAAGACAGATCCGCCTTTATCAATTCCGGGTAACCCAGATAGCGATTGTACCTAATGCTAAGGCTGTCCGGATGCCTTGAAACCAGCTCATCTATAAGTTCGAGATAACCCGGCACAGTGCGAAAGTTACTCAGCATCTTTGCGTCTTTATAACCCCGCCCTGTCTTAATATCATCTACCTTAACCACTTTTCCAGCAATCACATATACCCGCGCCTGTTTCGGCAAGGCGCAATAGCATGCCTGCTCCAGGGTATACACATAGTTCTGATAGTTGTTTATCAACCAGGTTTCACGCCCGTTCATTCCTACGCCGGCATGCCCCTGTTGTGGCCGCTCATCGGTTACCAGATATCCTTCCAGTTCCTGACCGTTGGCCGCACCGCAAGTTGCAGCAAGAATAAACGCGCAGCATATGATGTGACTGTATCGCATAACTTGCTTATTCCTATCTAAAGAAATCAGGCCAGCCTACGGATCTCCTGCAAGCTATTGTTCTCATCCAGTAGTATTTCAAAGCGGCCCCGGATACCCTCGGCTACCAGGAAGGGTCGAAGATTCGCGGCGGGTAGACGGACCCTGCGTCCATCCTCAGCCTGCACCAAAACCGAGTGGGCTGACCCACGGTAATAACGCAAGAACTCATCCTGTGAGATGTCGAGGTAAAAACGTATCTTAGAGCCCATACCAACAATACTAGCGGTTACCGGAGAAGCAACAAGGAAACGGCCTGAGTGCCGCAACTATTTTCTGTATCTGATTACCAAACTACTGATCTTGTTCAGTTGCAGCTTGGTTCGCAACCTATTCACCTCTACCCGAGCATAGGGACCGCTACGCACCCGATGATATATATCACCGCCCTTTATGCTGACCCTTTGGATTTCGGCATGGATGCCGACCAAGGCCAGGCTAGCCTTCAACCGATCCGCATCAGCATATCTACGAAATGAACCCATCTGCAACATATAGCTCGCTGTTCCAGCCGACGAACGTGTTGTGGGCGTGGAATGCTCTGCAGTGGGTGCGGCGGTGGCCTCAGGTTTAGGCTCATCTACCGGATCCGGCACAATCACCTCCATCTCGGGAAGGATGGTATAGAAATCAAATCTGGGCTTGGGCGTTTCCGGCTTGGGCTTCTGTTGGCTCTTTGCCGGTTTAGCTTTGTTGTCTTGTTGTTTGGTCACGGCTGCCTGCCGCGGAAAGGCGGGGCCAGATGGCGTCACCTTCAGCCAGATAAGACCCGAGACAAACAGCCCCACCAGCAGGCCGGCGACAAACCACACCCAGCCGGGTTTTTGCTGCCTTTTGTTACGGTTGGCGGAATTCGCTCTGCTTTTATAATCTCTCGCTGCCATACCTACATACTCTCAGGTGCACTGACTCCCAGCAGATTCAGTCCGTTCCTCAGGGTCTGCCGCACCGCCAGAATAAGTTTTATCCTGGCATCCCGCAGCTCTGCATCATCCACCAGAAACTGATGGGCGTTGTAGTAGGTGTGGAAATCGTTCGCCAACTCCCTGAGGTAATGTGATAACTGGTGCGGCTCCTCGTTCATGGCCGAGGTCTCAACCACTTCAGGATAGCGGGACAGGCTCTTGAGTATCTTGGCCTCATGCTCCTCGGTCAACCTCTCAAGGTTGGTGGCACCGTCGCTTATCTCAACCGAGATCTGCCTTTCTGCCGCCTGGCGCAAAACGCTGCAAACCCTGGCGTGGGCGTACTGCACATAATAGACCGGGTTATCGCTGGACTGGGACTTGGCCAAATCCAGATCAAAATCCAGATGTTGCTCACACTTACGCATTACATAGAAGAAGCGTGCTGCATCCGTACCCACCTCTTTGCGCAACTCACGCAGTGTGACAAAAGATCCGGAACGGGTAGACATCTGTACCTTTTCACCGGCACGGTAGAGATTGGCAAATTGCACCAGCAGCACATCCAGCTTGGATGGGTCTGCTCCCATGGCCTCCAGTGCGGCCTTTACCCTGGGGACATAGCCGTGATGATCGGCCCCCCATACATCCACCACCCGATCGAAACCGCGCTCCAGCTTATCCATATGGTAGGCGATATCCGAGGCAAAATAGGTGGTCTGACCATTGTCCCGCTCTACTACGCGATCCTTCTCATCGCCAAAGGCGGTGGAACGAAACCACAGGGCACCATCTTTCTCATACACATGACCGGCGGCACGCAGACGTTCCATCGCCTTGTTAACCGCGCCACTTTCGATCAGGGTACGCTCCGAGTACCACTCATCGTATTTAACCCCAAACAACTCCAGGTCATCCCTGATATCGTCCAGTATGATATTCAAGCCAAGCTCGAATACGAAGCGATAACGGTTGTCCCCCAACAGATGTTTGGCGTTCGCGATCAAGGCATCTATATGGACCTCCTTATCGCCGCCATCCGGCTCATCCGTCGGCACGTCCTGGAACACCTCCTCTGCGCTGTGGAGGTATTGATCGCCATGTTCACGGTGCAAGGTAGCGGCAATGTCCCAGATATAATCGCCTTTGTAGCCATTTAGCGGGAAACTGATCTGCTCGTCACACAGCTCCAGATAACGCAACCAGACGCTGGTACCGAGGATGTCCATCTGACGACCGGCATCGTTCACGTAATACTCACGATGCACCTCAAAGCCAACCGCCTGTAACAGATCGGCCACCACCGCCCCGTAGGCGGCACCGCGGCCATGCCCCACATGCAGTGGCCCGGTGGGATTGGCGGAGACAAACTCCACCTGCACTCGCTTCCCGGCGCCCACACTACTGCGCCCAAAATTATGGCCGTCATGCAGAATTTGCGGAACCAGAGTTTGATAGGCGTCGGAGGAGAGGTAAAAGTTGATAAATCCTGGTCCCGCGATCTCTACCTTTGCAACACCTGCTGATCCCGGCAGTGCAGCAACCAGTTTTTCCGCCAGATCGCGTGGTTTGGTTCGTGCGACCTTGGCCAGCACCATAGCTACATTGGTGGCGAAATCTCCGTGTTGATTGTCACGCGCCCGCTCGATTACCGGCGCAGGGATTGCGTCTTGCGGGATTACCCCATCGGTGGCGATCTTGGTTAGTGCCTGGGAGACCAATTGCTGGATTTGCTGTTTCATTCTCTACTCATAAAGCCTGGATCAGAACGCCGATAAGGATAACATAGTGTAAGAGTCACATGGATCATCGATTGGAATAATCTGCTCTAATTTTAGTGCAGACAGTGTTCAGCTGAAACAACAGCAATCGTCTCTGAACAAGCCGTCCTAAAGCATCTCTTGCGGATCCACATCCACTGACCAGCGCACCCGCCGCGCCGACTTTAACCCACGTATCTTCGGCAGCCAGACTGCCAGTAATCGATGCAGCTCTGCGCGGCTGCCTGACTGCACCAGCAGATGGGCCCGGAAGTTTCCGGCCCTGCGCTCCATAGGTGCGGGCACCGGCCCCCAAAACTCAACCCCGGAGCCTCCGATAGATCGTCCCAGCTCCATTGCCTCATCCAGAAAAGAGCGTGGCATTCCATCCCGCGTCGCCTCGGCCCGCAGCAACACCTGATAACTGTACGGAGGCAGCAGGGCCGACTGCCGCTCGCGTAGCGCCTCCAGGGCAAATGAGCCATAACCGTCCCGAACTAATGTATGGATAAGAGGGTGATCTGGATGACGGGTCTGCACCACCACCCGCCCTGGCTTCTCCGCCCTGCCAGCCCGGCCCGACACCTGGGTAATCAACTGGGCCATGCGTTCTGCCGCCCGAAAATCCGCACCAAACAGACCCTGATCCACATCCAGAATACCCACCAGGGTCACGTTGGGAAAATGATGCCCCTTGGCCAGCATCTGAGTTCCAAGCAGCAGTTGATACTTGCCCTGATGGATCTCATCCAACAGCCGGTGCAGGCTACCCTTAGTCCTGGTGGAGTCTCGGTCTATACGGACTATTCCGGTATCGGGAAAACGTGCGGCCAGCACCTGTTCCAACCGTTCGGTTCCTTGGCCCAGAGGTCGAATCTTCTCCCCTTTACACTCAGGGCAGGTCGAATCCACTCGTCGTTGTGAACCGCAGTGGTGACACCACAGCACCCCGTTTCCCATATGGTAGGTGAGTCTGGCATCACACCTGCGACACTCGGCGATCCAGCCACAGTCGTAGCATGCAAGCAGGGGCGAATAACCGCGCCGGTTTAGGAAGATCAACGCCTGATTACCCGCCTGAATCTCCTCACTCACCATCCGCAACAGTACAGGAGACATACCTGCATCCAGATTGACTGAGCGGATGTCCAGTATATCCAGCCGCGGCGGCACGGCCTCTCCCGCGCGTTTCAGCAACATCAGATGCTCATACCTGCCGACCTGGGCATTGCGTAGACTCTCGAGGGATGGCGTTGCCGATCCGAGGACCACCGGACACTCCCGGCGTCTGGCCCGAACCAGAGCCAGATCCCGGGCGGAATATCTGAATCCATCCTGCTGCTTAAACGACAGGTCGTGTTCTTCATCCACAATAACCAGACCCAATTCCGGCATCGGGGTAAAGACCGCAGAACGGGTCCCCA
>SWBY01010142.1_pt2 | contig 23330 bp, 21 predicted proteins | sample 4693071 | NCBI WGS metagenome assembly SWBY01 (sample SAMN10267273, study PRJNA491770) | bioreactor metagenome | isolation source: DHS bioreactor inoculated with marine methane seep sediment | place: Japan: Omine Ridge, Nankai Trough | collected 2006-05-06 | reverse complement strand
CCCCCCAGACCGAAGATGGCCTGTATCTGGTTCCACGGGTGATCGAATAATATGCACAATAAGAGTATTTCAGAGTTGGCAGCCGGGCTGCGCGCAGGTGAATTCTCCAGCGTCGAACTAACCAGTCATTACCTGGACCGGATCGGTTCTCTGGATCAGGGGCTGAACTGTTTTATTACTGTATGTGCAGAGGATGCACTGTCCCAAGCCCGGGCGGCGGATGAGCAGCTGAAGACAGGTGAGGCGGGGCCCTTGGCCGGAATACCTATCGCCCAGAAAGATATCTTCTGTACCAAGGGGGTAAAGACCAGTTGCGGCTCCCGCATGCTGGATAACTTCATCTCTCCCTATGACGCAACCCTGGTGGCCAAGCTGAAGGCGGCGGGTGCGGTAATGTTGGGTAAGGCCAACATGGATGAGTTTGCCATGGGTTCTTCTAACGAGACTAGCTGGTATGGCCCGGTGAAAAATCCTTGGGACAGGGACAAGGTGCCCGGCGGCTCTTCCGGTGGATCTGCCGCAGCGGTGGCCGCCAGATTGTGTGTGGCCGCAACCGGTACGGACACCGGCGGGTCTATCCGCCAGCCTGCCGCCTTTTGTGGCATCACCGGGCTCAAGCCGACCTACGGCCGGGTGTCGCGTTACGGCATGATCGCCTTCGCCTCCAGTCTGGATCAGGGTGGCCCCATGAGCAGGAGCGCCGAGGATTCAGCGCTGATGTTGCAGGCCATGGCAGGTGCCGACCGAAGAGACTCCACCAGTGTGGATGAGCCGGTGCCGGACTACTCCGCTACTCTGGGAGATGATCTTGCTGGTCTGAAGATCGGCCTGCCCAAGGAGTATTTTGACGCCGGGTTGGACAGCCAGGTTGCTGCATCCGTAGCAGCTGCCGTGGACGAGTATAAAAGGCTGGGCGCCGAGGTGGTGGATATCAGCCTGCCGAATACCGGGTTGGCGGTTCCCACCTACTATGTGGTCGCCCCTGCCGAGTGCTCCTCCAACCTGGCGCGGTTTGATGGTGTGCGCTACGGCCATCGTTGCGATGCCCCAAAGGATCTGGAGGATCTGTACAAGCGGTCGCGCAGTGAGGGGTTTGGCGCTGAGGTAAAGAGGCGCATTCTGATCGGAACCTATGTCCTATCGGCCGGTTATTACGATGCCTACTACCTCAAGGCGCAGCAGATAAGGCAGCTGATCTCGGAGGATTTCAACCGCGCCTTTGAACAGGTCGACGTGATCATGGGGCCAACCGCGCCCACCACCGCCTTTGGTATCGGTGAAAAGGCGGATGACCCGGTAACCATGTATCTGTCTGATATCTACACCATCGCGGTCAACCTGGCGGGACTGCCCGGAATGTCTATCCCGGTACAGCCGGTAGATGGAAGGCCAGTGGGCCTGCAGATTATTGGTAACTATTTCGATGAAGCCAAGCTGCTGAACGTGGCCCACCGCTTTCAGCAGGTGACGGACTGGCACCGGGCGGTACCGGATGGCTTCGAGTAATAAGTTTCGAGTGGCGAGTGTCTGGTAACGAGGTGCTAGTGGTTAAACCGCAAAGGCCGCAAAGATCGCAAAGAAAACGCTATGACCTAATATATTAACTTCGCGCACTTTACCTACACGGACGTAGGTAAGGAGCGTGAGCACGGAGCGGAAGCTTTGCGTTCTTTGCGGTTAATTATTTCTCTGGTCGGAACATCGACTAGGATTCTGATCAATTCATCCAAATTGGATAAAAGTACTGAACTGGTAAATTATTATGCAATGGGAAACAGTTATCGGGCTTGAGATCCACGCCCAGCTAGCCACCAAATCCAAGATCTTCTCTGGGGCCTCGATTGCCTTCGGGGCAGAGCCCAATACTCAGGCCTGTAATGTAGATCTGGGTATGCCAGGTGTGTTGCCGGTGCTGAATGAGGAAGTTGTACGCATGGCGGTTCGGTTCGGCACTGCCATTGACGCGCAACTAGGCAAACGCTCGGTGTTTGCGCGCAAGAACTACTTCTATCCTGATCTTCCCAAGGGTTATCAGATTAGCCAGTTCGAACTGCCTATAGTTGGCTCAGGTCAGGTTGAGATTGTCATGGATGATGGTTCAGTCAAACAGATTGGCGTGACCCGCGCGCATCTGGAAGAGGATGCCGGAAAATCCCTGCATGAGGATTTTCACGGCATGACCGGCGTTGATCTGAATCGTGCGGGTACTCCTCTGCTGGAGATTGTGTCGGAACCGGATATGCGTTCCGCCAAAGAGGCGGTGGCCTACGCCAAGGCGATACGCCAGATAGTCCAGTACATCGGTATCTGTGATGGCAACATGCAGGAGGGATCTTTTCGGGTGGATGCCAACGTGTCGGTACGTCCAACAGGACAGCAGGAGCTTGGTACCCGAGCCGAATTGAAGAACATCAACTCGTTTCGCTTTATTGAGAAGGCCATCAACATCGAAGTGGAACGCCAGATTGATGTGATCGAATCCGGCAATCAGGTGGTACAGGAGACTCGTCTGTATGACGCCGACAAGGATGAGACCCGCTCCATGCGTTCCAAGGAAGAGGCCAATGACTATCGTTATTTCCCCGATCCGGATCTGTTGCCGGTGGAGTTTGACGATGAGTTTATTGCGGCGGTAACTGCCGATATGCCGGAGTTGCCTGAAGCCAAGTGCGAGCGTTTTTGTGAGCAGTATGGGTTTGGAATCAAGGACGCAGTATCGCTTGTTTCCAGCCGTGAACTGGCAGACTATTTTGAGGTCGTTGCTGAAACGTCGGGTGATGCCAAACAATCTGCCAACTGGGTGATGGGGGATCTATCGGCCGCTCTGAACAAAGATGGCAGGGATATTACTGCGTCTCCGGTAGATGCGCAGATGCTGGGTGGCCTGATAAAACGCATTCTCGATAACACCGTCTCGGGCAAACTTGCGAAACAGGTGTTTGACGCCATGTGGAATGGGGAAGGTGATGCGGACCAGGTGATCGAGGCCAAGGGTCTGAAGCAGATTACCGACAGCGGAGCGATTGAGCAAATCGTGGATGATGTTATCGCGGCAAATCCGCAGCAGGTAGAAAACTACCGCAGTGCCGATGAACAGAAGCGTGGCAAGATGATGGGTTTCTTCGTCGGTCAGGTAATGAAGGCATCAAAGGGCAAGGCCAATCCGCAACAGGTGAATGAGCTCTTGAGGCAGAAGCTTTAGTCCCTAGAGAGGATTAAACGCAACACGGTTTTTTAAGACACTTTAATAACTGTGCCTGGCATATAGCTCATATCCAAATGCCTGCTTCCAGCCCCAGGAATAACTTCTCAGATTATTGATGGCAACGCTTTCTGCTTCTGTCGAGGAGGCGTGGCTGAAGCCACAGCCATAACTGGTGCGTAGTTTTCCGATCTTGGTTTCATATTCTGATTTGATAATTATCATATGGCCATGTGCTAGAGACGTGCTGGCCTGGACATGTATATCTTGTAGTTTCTTTCTGGTGAAACCTTGTTGTTGAAGCAAAGCTTTTGCTTTTTCCGACGCGCTGTCCACGGTCTCATCTTCGGATGCGATCCACTCTATGGCAAGTGAATTGCCAAGCTTTTTGACAACCATACAAACCCCTCCGGCATCTGATGTCTGCGGTGTGAACAGAGTGATAGTTGCCAAGGCCCAAAGCATGGTGGTGGTGTTACTGCTACGGGTTGATGTTTGCTTGGGGGCGGGTCGTTCCATTGAATGTATTGATTGTTTCATCCCAGCCTCTATACGGTTTATGTGATATTTCCGCGGTGTTTGTTGGGTGTAATAAATGATGCCGATTTATAGCGATCACAATATCATACACCTGAAAAACATGTGCTCCCTGAATTATATGCGGTGATCTGGTTTGCGTTTTCCATATGGTTTTATTGCCGTATTGGAGTGAACTGATTTGCATGAAGAGGAGAAAAATATTTTTTGATACCATATTCCATGAAAAGAATACTATAATACGTTACTGCGATGTAACGCTGAGTAAGTTTTTCTATTTCCCACTAACATGATAAGGGGTGTCTGATGGTAGTTAAGAAGAGAGCCACAAAGAAAAGGGTCGCCAAGAAAAAAGTTGCAGCCAAGAAAAAAGTTGCGGTAGTTAATCGTCAAGCTGAAGCTGTAGCCAAGCTGCGCGAGAGTCTGAAGGCGGCAAAAGCTGAAGCAGCCGAGGCCAAAAAACAGGCGCGTGAAAGTGATCGTCGCACACAAGCTCTGCTTAAGCTTATGGAGTCTACCCAGGCCGCCACTGATAAGTTTCTTGCAAGCCGCACCAAGGACGCGATCAAGAAGTTTGGCGCCGTTACCAAGCCTAAGAGGCGTAAGCGCCGCGCGAAAAAGAAGGTAGTTGCCAAGGCATAGAGCACTTCTGCTCAGCCGCTTACCGTCAGTGTTTACTGCCGGTAACGAATGTCCTAGTTTTCGGCATCAGACAGCAACTGCTTCCAGGGTTTAATCGCTATCTGGAAGCGGTTGCTGTTTTATTTTTATACGGCAAAACATCAGGTTTTGTCTTAAATGCCTTCACCAGTTCCCCATTGCCGTTACCAGTCATACCGACCAAAAAATCCCAATATTTTGATAAATGTTATGCGTGCGAGCCATAAAAATATTTTTGGTGCGTCATGGTTTTCTGCATTTTTTGACTTATGAGCCTTAAGTTATCGCAAGGCAATGCCGATAACTGCTCGTGTGGCCAACTTAAACTAAAGAAATAATCAAATATTGAGTGGAGATCCAGATGAGCTGGTTTAATAATAATACAAATGTGCGCTTGGCTGAGCTGGAGAAAGAGAACGAGGAGTTACGCCAAGAACTTGAGCAGTCTCAAGCCAATTTGGGTTCAGTTACAACTGAATTTGACGCCCTCAAGCAAAGTCCCGACAGGGAGTCCCAACTTAACAAGCTGATGGAGTACGAGAATGAGCATATCAAGTCTGGGTTGTTGGATATCCAGTCAAATCTTGGTGGCTCTGTAGATATGGCCAAGTCTGCCCTCAACGCGGTCAGTGACATAGATAGCGATTTCTCGGGGTTATCGGTAGATATTCAGGGGATCACAGATGATTTGGGTACCTTAACAGATATTTCAAAACACTCAGCAGAAGCCGTAGAGGGGATGTCGTCACGAGCCGAAGAGATCAGCTCAATTCTCGCCCTGATCAGAGGGATAGCCGAGCAGACAAACTTGTTGGCGCTTAATGCTGCAATTGAAGCGGCTAGAGCTGGTGAGCAGGGTAGAGGTTTTGCTGTTGTTGCTGATGAGGTAAGGGGGCTGGCGGATAAAACCCAATCGGCTATTGCTGAAACCAACGAGGTGATCAAGTCCCTACATGCAAATGTGAGTTCGGTTAGCTCTGCGTCTTCACAGCTAACCGAAAAGATTGGGGAAGTTAGTGCAACCGTGCATGGATTCCAGGGCGGTCTTGTTGCAATGAACGAGAGAGTGGACGGTTATTTTGAAGGGGTCTCAGTGACAACGGATAACGTGTTTATGAGTCTGGCCAAGCTGGACCACGTGTTATGGAAGGTAAATACCTATATTTCGGTGAATAAGGGCGAGCCTGCCTTCCCCTTTGTCGATCATCACAACTGCCGTCTGGGCAAATGGTATTACGAGGGCGAGGGCAAAGAGTTCTTTTCCAAATCCAGTCATTACGGCAACCTGGAACATCCGCACTCAGTAGTACACGAGGGAACACATGCGGTTTTTGATTTAATCGGCAGGGACCGGCAGTTGGATTATGCGGCGCTGATGGAGTCATTTAAGGTGTTGGAGGATAGTAGTAGTCAGGTGTTTGAGGCCCTGGATCGGATTAAGCTCGACAGGGAGTCGCAATAGATTATTCGATGCGCGCCACGGCAACGGTGTAGGTTTTTCCCTGTTTGACCTTTTCGTAGTTGCCGAAGACCTCTTTGAATGCCCGGGCGACAAATTTGCGTAGTCCGGATATGGTCACCACGTAAAAGCGTCCGCCGGGGTTGAGACGGACCAGGGCGTCATAAAAGTATAAGTAGTACAATTCCTTTCCGGTTTTTGCAGGCAGGTTGGATACGATTAGGTCAAAGTTTGTATCACCTACCTGATCAAAGCCGTTGCTCAGGAAGATCTTGCTGTTTTTGATTCCATTGGCCTGGGCATTTTTTTTGCTGTATTCGACTGCGACAAAATCCTTGTCTACCAAAACACTGGTTCCATTCGGGGCTAATTTGGCCAGGGTCAGGCCGAGTGGACCATAACCACACCCCAGGTCCAGGGTGTCATCGTCTTGATTTACCTCCATGCAATCCAGCAGAAGACGGCTGCCCTCATCCACGCCCTTGGGAGAGAAAAGCCCCCAGGTGGTATTAAATTGCAGGGTGTGGCCGCGTAGGGTTTCATTGAACACTATATCCTGGCGTATTTTATCCAGGTAGTCTCTGGCGGATTTATCTAGGGTTTTGTTATTCATAGTTGTTTGTCGACCGTATTAATCTGCTTGTTCACTGCATACCGGGCAGCTCGGGTCAGCCCTTAGTGTTAATGTGCGCCACTGCATATGCAAGGCGTCGAGCAGCATCAGTTTCCCATTTAGTGTGGTGCCAATACCGGTCAGCACCTTAATTGCCTCGGTGGCTTGGATGCTGCCGATGATGCCGACAACCGGTGCTAGTACGCCATTCTCTGAACAGGTCTCATTGACTTCACTTCCGCTGCCATAGAGGCAGTGATAGCAAGGATCGCCCGGTTGGCCGGTGAAGACCGAAACCTGACCCTCCATCCGAATAGCCGCACCTGAGACCAGTGGGGTGCGACTGGTGACGCAGGCGCTGTTTATGGCAAAGCGGGTGGAGAAGTTATCCGTACAGTCAACAACCAGATCCACTTTGGCTATCTGCGCGGCGATATCCTCTGCATCAAGCATGCGGTCGATTGTGGCGACCTTACATTCCGGGTTAAGGGTTTGCAGGGTCTCTCTTGCGGATTCCACCTTCTTTATTCCAATCCGGTCTGTGGTGTGAATAATTTGGCGCTGCAGATTGGTAAGGTCGACTATGTCGAAATCCACCAGTACTAGCTCTCCTATACCGGCGGCTGCCAGGTACATTGCCACCGGAGAGCCGAGTCCCCCCATACCAACAATCAAAACCCTTGATTCCAGAAGTTTCTCCTGTCCTTCAATGCCAATGGAAGGGAGCATTATCTGGCGGCTGAAACGTAATAGCTGATTATCTTCCATTCTGGATGTGGTTTGTTTAGGGCTTACTAATCGCGCATCCTAACCTAAAAGTGCTTTCCTGAGAAATGATAAGCGGATGAGTGGATGCAGGACTGCAATATTTGTCGCCGAAAATCGGCAGATAGCAACATATGGCTGCATGTTAATGCTTTTTTATGTAGATATTACAATTCTTACGTCATTGGCTCTGGGATGAATCTGGCATGCAGTAGGCAACTTTCATCGTCAGTTGTTTATGAGGGGATAAGGTACTATTATAAGGATTAATGGTAGGAGCTGTATCTATTGAGGGTGATAGGCGTAAATATGACACCCAATTGGGGCAGGGCCGCTACCCATAGTTCGCGGTGGCGGGTTAACTTACCTTCAGTAAGGCACTTTGTTCTTCACTGTTGAAAGTAGGCCCCAACGTATTGCTGACTGTTATGTGGAGCTGTTGTATGTCAGTTACGGCTGGACGTGGCAAGGGCATCTCTTCAGTTGATTTCAGGTCATACACAACCGGATCGAGGAGAAGAATTCCAAGTCTTGGTAATCTAGTTGCTGCTTGGTGGTATCTAGTTAGTAAAGAGGGGGAAAGATGTCAAAGAATACAATGACTTTTCGCGATAACCGCACGGGAAAAGAGGTCGAACTACCTATTATTGAAGGGAGTACTGGTCCAGCCGTGGTGGATTGCACTAAATTCTATAGCGATTTCGGCATGTTTATGCTTGATCCAGGGTTTCGTGCAACCGCCTCCTGTGACAGTAAGATTACCTTCATTGATGGTGAGAAAGGTATTCTCCAGCATCGTGGTTATCGAATTGAGCAACTGGCGGAGAAAAGTAATTATCTCGAGACCTGTTATCTCCTCCTGAATGGTGAGTTGCCAACCAAGACCCAGTATGAAACTTTCAGCCTGCTGGTTGCCGAACATACTCTGGTCCACGAGCAGCTGTTGCAGTTTTACCAGGGCTTCCGCCGTGATGCGCATCCAATGGCGATCATGGTCGGCGTAGTTGGCGCCCTGTCTGCCTTCTATCATGATTCGCTGGATATTTGTAATCCGAGACACCGTGAAATCTCTGCAATTCGAGTCCTGGCCAAATTGCCGACTATAGCGGCGGCTTCCTATAAATATTTCATTGGCCAGCCTTTTGTTTATCCGGACAACAGTCTTTCCTTTGCCGCCAATTTTCTAAACATGATGTTCTCCACTCCTTGTGAGGAGTACAAGGTTTCTCCGGTAATCGCCGACGCAATGGACAAGATCCTTATTCTGCATGCAGATCACGAGCAGAATGCATCCACTGCAACCGTGCGTCTGGCCGGCTCCAGTCAGGCCAACCCGTTTGCCTGTATCTCTGCTGGCATCGGCGCCCTTTGGGGGCCTGCTCATGGTGGCGCCAACGAGGCTGTACTGCGTATGCTGGAGGAGATCGGAACCCAGGATCGGGTAGGCGAGTTTGTGAAGCGCGCCCGTGATCCGGAAGATAACTTCCGTCTCATGGGCTTCGGTCACCGCGTATACAAGAACTACGATCCGAGGGCCAAGGTGTTGCGTGATGCTGCCCGTGGCGTATTGGAAGAGACTGGACGCATGGACGATCCGCTGTTCAAGATTGCAATGGAACTGGAGCGGATTGCCCTTGAGGATGAGTACTTCATCAAGAAGAAGCTCTATCCAAATGTAGACTTCTACTCAGGCATCATACTCCGCGCCATTGGAGTACCGTCGAACATGTTTACCGTGATCTTCGCCATGGCGCGTTCAGTTGGTTGGGTCAGTCAGTGGATCGAGATGATTGGTGACGAGCATCTGTCAATTGGTCGTCCACGTCAGCTCTATTCAGGTGCGACTGAGAGGGATTGGTTGCCGATGGATAAGCGCGGTTGAGTATCCGATTCTAGGATTATTGTAGAACGCGTGCAAAGAATCGGGTTAGCTGTCCCGGTAATCTTGCGGTCGAAACAGTTGCCTGTTATATGGGAATGCAATGTTTAGGAGAAACAGAAACGAGCCGGCAAATTCCACCAGTTCACCCTTTTTCGAGGAGGCCATAATTACCGGTATAAGAATGATGACTGCCAGATAGCTTATTACCTGATAAGGTTTGGCGATGGGAACGGCGAGCCGGTCTAAAAAGTTTTCAAGCCCGGGTTTGCGTTTATACAAAGGCACCAGCGCCAATAGATAGATCAACAGCACCAGATGTAGTCCTACACCGAAAATTATCTTGTTGAGCTTCTTTCCCCCCACCACCAGGTTGTGCAGGTTGGTTTCTCCCTGAGCATTGTGCTGTTGGAAAAACTCAGAACTTTCCGTATTGAATATACGTTGTCCCCAAGAGATCTCTTCGCCTGCGCCAAAGAAAAACACTAGGCCAAGGAGAAATGTCATGATTAGAAATAGTCTGGGCTTTTCTCCTCTGAGAGTTATCACTCGGTAGATACATACTGCTGAGGCGGTTGCCAGGGCGATGACGGTAAGCCACTCGATCAGCCCGTCCTCGGTAGCCAGCCTGGACATAAAAAAATCATCGTCGACATAGCTTACTGCCATGCTCGCCAGGGTAGTGACAATAACAAAACCCAGTATTATTTTTTCAATTGGTGATGTGTTAGTTAGCACTGAGTTTTCCCGAAATCTGCTTTATGTAATGAATGCCAAGGCTGACCAGTCCAAATGTAACAACCAGAGGGTCAATAAGATAATCCCAGATGTTTCTTGATTCCAGGGCTTGGAGTGTAAAGGCTGCCAGTGCCATGGTGATGCATAGTGTTATTAGGGTATTGTTTTTTGCTACAGCAATTAGCAGTAGCCCAACCAGGATAGATAAAAAAACTATCGGTACTTCAACTCCGCGATAGCTGTTCAGGTATCCCCACTGATAGGGATCCAACATACCCAGGCCAAGGGCGGCAGGGTAAAACATAATCCCGGCTATCACTACCAGAAAAAAAAGTTCTCTGGATTTTTCTGTGGACGCCTGTGGCAGGATGATGAATCGTAGCAAAAGGATTAGGCTGGTTACGCTTAGATCGCCGAAGATGCCACGAGTGATATGTGCGGCTGAGAGGTCGTCAATCGGAATCAGTGTGATTAGCAGTAAGACGGCAGCCAGGATATAACCGTGGCTCTTCCTTAGTTTCAGAGCGTACGCCAGTCGCATGACGATAGCAGTTAACAGCAGGGCATGACCACTTATGCCGATGATGGTGGATAGGCTCATGGATATTTTGACTCCAGCCAGGCCTGATTAAAATGGACGTGCTTTATCTTATGCACATTCCAGGAATACATCAGGTGGAAATCACCGTTTTTTGCCTGAATCAGGCTGGGATAGGAGAGCCCCTGCTTTTTATCCTTGCGCTCTTTATTCCATTGTTCAAATTTATGGACAACCTTCCAATCGGCACCTTGGTTGCTCGACACGGCGAGGCTTAGATGATCCCTCTCGTCTGGATCATGATTAAATACCATCAGAAGTTGACTTCCTCCATTGATACTTATACCTGTGATCGCGGCATTGGGGTTTGGTAAGTCGATCTTGGAAGGAGGCGGCCAGCTAAGTCCCGAGTTGTCTGAATGTTGCGCCAGTATGCGGTTCGGTGGATCACCTGCGTAGCGCATGAGGGATATGGCTTTGCTCTCAGAGTAAGGCAGGATTACCGGCTGGAGGGAATCGCGTCCCCAGGCCAGCCTGGTTTTGTCGATAATATTCCCTTCCGTATCAAGGCGAAGAAGCTCGCCGAATTTTGCCAGGAACTCGTGGTAAACCGGTAGTCCGATGGTGCCGTCGGTAAAGTGGATCGGGTTGCCTTTGACCAGGGTGCTGAAGTTGAGGAAGGGTGAGGCGATCAGGCGTTTTGGGGTCTCCCAGGTTTCTCCGTCGTCCCTGGATATAGACAGATTTATGCTGCTGGTAGCCCAACCACCAACGGCACTAACGTAAAATAGCCAAAGGTTTTTGTCGGGGCCGCGGGTGATGACGGGGTTTCCCAGCTTGCGAGTATATCGGTTGGTACCCAGGCGGGTGGTTTGAATATCCACTGCGATGCGTTCCCGCCCCCATTTGCTGCTGGAGGTATCCCATACATTTGTATATATGGCGACGTCCGCATGCCCCTCTCTGGTACCGCCATACCAGACGGCGCGGATATCACCGTTGGTCAACTCAACGGCAGCGGCGCTATGGACCTCGGTGGTGACCCGGTTTGAGGCAAATGATGCCTTATATACCGGTAGGTCATCGCTTGAGACAACAGGCTTTACAGCAAAACCTGTTGGCGCAGGACACTGCGTGGCATTCCAGGTCAAGACCAGGGAGAGGGCAAGACCCAGTATAAAGAGTGTTCGAATGAGCATTAGTTGATTAACAGGTTTGTTGTTATCCGATTCCATGGCGTCCAGTTGATGAGCCACAGCTTGATTCCATCGGTGACATTGACTCTGTTCATCCTGCGGCCATGGCCTGAAAAATGATGGTGCGAGTTTGGCATAGTGCTGGCTCTTTTTCATCGTTAATTGGGGGTTCCATGCATATCAAACGGCAGCTGATTCAAACATATCCGGAAATTCAGTCACCACAATGGGGGGCTACAGGAGGGTTTTAATGTCAGTGTTTTTTACACTCCGGGTAGATCGCTAGGCTGCTGATGTTATAACGCATTGATTAATCACTGATTATTACTTTCGGCATAAATAATGCCTATCCATTTGGAGATACTTGGAGATATTGTGCGTTTTTGGAATTGAGGGAAAGGAATAAATTATGAACATCATCAAACGAATTGCTCTGGCCTGCATCGCGCTGTTCTTTACCGGCACTGCCATGTCAGCCCCGGTGGTCTACAATCTGGCGCTGAATAACATCTCGGTATTCGACACTGTGATTACAGGCACAGGATCAACTGTGACCACTGCCCAGGTGGTCAGCGGTACCAGTGTCTACAACTACACGGACAAGGATGGCAATGCTGCTACTGTGTCAGTTGCCAGACCGAATGGAACAGCAGTCTCTCCTTCCGGTTCACCATACAGCAGTGGTGGTGTCTCGCTCTCCGGATCGCAGTGGAATATCAACCCAAGTGCCACCGGTTCAGACCCAATCCCTGGGTTCAACTCGGGTCTGACCTTCACCTTCTCCTCGCCGGTAAATGCCTTTGGTTTTGAGGTCGGTGACTGGGCTACTTGCTGCATGGGCTACTCCAGGCCTGCATCCGTGCAGACTACCTATGGTGTGCCTGCGCTAGGCTCCGGTCTTTGGATCGCCTTTGATGGTGGTGCAGCAACCCTGCCCGCCAATGCATTGAGTGCAAGTGACAACCCGGGTTATGCAGCAGGTTCCAGTTTCACCAACTTCATTGGCGCCATCGACTCCTCCGGTTTCTTTTCCAGCGTAACCTTCTTTGGTGACGGCTTTGGTGAGTATCTGGTAGCCGGCGGTACCCTTAGGTTTGCCTCGGTACCACGGGGTTCCGTAGGTGTACCTGAGCCAGCAACCCTGGCACTTATGGGTTTGGGTCTGCTAGGTATGGGCTATAGAAGGAAGATGCAGAAAACGTCTTGATTCGTAATCGTATATGTCGAACCAAAGACCCCGGCTATGCCGGGGTCTTTTTGTTTGTGGGTTATAGGGACTATTGTTTGCGACCAGTAGTTACACGGTCATGTCCGGATAGGTCCAGGCTGGTGTGGATGGCTGTAAAGCCAGCCTTATTCATCAGTGATTTTACCCGGTCTCCCTGATCGAATCCGTGTTCAAGAAACAGCCAGCCTCCTGATGCCATGTGATCTGGGACGTCCAAGATAATCCGGCTTATGTCATCCAGGCCGTCATCGCCGGAACGTAGCGCCCTTTGTGGCTCCCATGGCAGGCCATCGTGGGCCAGGTGTCCATCCCCCTCGGCCACATAGGGCGGGTTGCTGATGATAATATCAAACAGTTCCTCTGGGGGAAGGGCGTGACACCACTCACCCAGAGATGTCTTGATATTGCCGAGACCCAGGCGGCGAAAGTTACGCTGCGCCACCCTCAGGGTATCCGGTGAAAAATCGGTGGCTACTATGTTACACCTGGGACGCTCGGAGGCTATGGCCGCCGCGATGGCCCCGCTGCCGGTACCTAGGTCTGCAATATTCATGGATTTATTCTTAGGTATATGTTCCAGGGCCATCTCCACCAGGATCTCTGTTTCAGGCCGGGGGATCAGGGTGTCTGGCGTAACCTCCAGGTTCAGCGACCAGAATTCGCGGCAACCGGTGATGTATGCAATTGGCTCATGGGTGGCGCGACGCTCTATCATGGCTTGAAAACTATCCAGTTGCTCCAGGGTAAGCTCTTTCTCCGGCCATGCCATCAGGTAGGTGCGCGGTTTGTCCAGCAGGGATGAGAGCAATATCTCGGCCTCAAGCCGCGGGATGGTATCCGGGATATCTGAAAGCTGTTTGATCGCCTGCTTAAGGGCTTGTGCGATAGTGATTTGCTCTGGTTGCATGCGGGATATTTAACCATGAGGACGGCGCTGGATGTATGCCGTGGATCATGAAATATGCATACTTGGGCCATGCCCAAGTCATGCTCAACCCTAGTCTGCTGCCAGGGTAGTAAGCTGCTCGGCCTGGTGTTCTTGTATCAGTGGGTCGATAAGTTGGGACATGTCGCCCTGGATTATCTCATCCAGTTTATACAGGGTCAGATTGATTCTGTGATCGGTCAGGCGGTTCTGAGGGAAGTTGTAGGTGCGTATGCGTTCGGAGCGATCCCCACTTCCAACCTGGAGTTTACGTGCCTGTGCCTGTTCGCTGGTCTGTTCCTGCTGGGCGCTGGAAAGGAGCCTTGCCTGTAGCAGGGACATGGCCCTGGCCTTGTTTTTGTGCTGGGAGCGTTCGTCCTGACACTCTACCACCACCCCGGTGGGAAGGTGGGTGATGCGTACCGCTGAATCTGTCTTGTTTACATGCTGGCCACCGGCCCCTGAGGCACGATAGGTATCGATACGCAGATCATTGCCGTTTATATCGATATGGTCGATATCCGCTGCCTCGGCCAGAATGGCCACGGTGCAGGCTGAGGTGTGGATCCTCCCCTGGGATTCGGTTTCCGGGACCCGCTGTACCCGGTGGGTGCCGGATTCAAACTTCAGTCTTGAGTAGACATTTCGGCCACTGATGCGGCAGACCACCTCTTTATAGCCTCCTTGATCTCCCAGACTTTCACTGATGAGTTCAACCTTCCACCCCTGTAATTCAGCGTAACGTGCGTACATGCGCTGCAGGTTTCCGGCAAACAGGGCGGCCTCGGAGCCGCCAGTGCCGGCTCTGATCTCCAGGAATATGTTGCGCTCGTCATTGGGGTCGGGTGGGATCAGAAGCAACTGCAACTCTGGCTCCAACTCAGAACGTCGCTGCTCTGCCTGCTCCAGTTCGTCCTTCGCCAGCTCGGCCATCTCCGGGTCTTCCAGCATCTCCTGGGCGCTCAGGATCTCTTGTTCCAAGTCGCGGAAGCGGTTATAGCAGCCTACAACTGGTTCCAGTTGGGAATATTCCTGGCTTAGATTGCGGAAGTGGTTCTGGTTGTTCTGCACTTCAGGCTGCGTCAGGAGGAAGGTTATCTCCTCAAAACGTTCGCTGATATGCTCTAGCTTACTGTGGATCGAGGGGTTCATTTCTTGCGGCTTATCTCATTAATCTTGAGCAGTGTGTCTGCTGCACGAAGTAGCGACTGTTGGCCCTGAAATCCGGCCTGTCGGATCTGGGTGCTTGGAGTATGCAGGATCTTGTTGGTGAGGGTGTGTGCCAGATAACGCAGAATCACCTCTGGATCTTTGCCGTTCTTCAGGTCGCGCATGGAGCGTTCCAGTACCTCATCGCGGATAGCCTCGGCCTGGCCTCGGTAATCCTGGATGATACTTACCGCATCCAGGGAGCGTAGCCAGCCCATGAATTCCTCAGTGTGCTGCTCAATAATCTCTAATGCCTGTTGGGCCGCCTCCTGGCGGGAACGCATGTTCTCCTGAATCACCTCATCCAGATCATCCACGGTATACAGGTATACGTCATTCAAGTTGCCGACTTCAGTCTCAATATCTCTGGGTACCGCGATATCTACCATAAACATTGGCTGGTGCCGACGTTTCCGCAAGGCGCTTTCTACCGCTCCCTTGCCCAGTATCGGCAGGGGGCTGGCGGTGGAAGAGATGATGATATCTGCCTCTGAGAGATGGGTTGATATCTCGGTGAGGGAGATGGCAAAACCATCAAATTGATTGGCCAGGGAGTGCGCCCGTTCCAAAGTTCTGTTGGCCACTATTATGCGCCCGATACCATGTTGATGCAGGTGGCGCGCCGCCAGCTCAATGGTTTCGCCAGCCCCGATCAGCATGGCTGTCTGTTTGGACAGATCGCTAAAAATCTGACGGGCTAGGCTTACCGCAGCAAATGCAACCGATACCGGACTGCAGCCAATGGCTGTATCTGTACGGACCTGTTTGGCTACCGAGAAGGTGTGCTGAAATAGTCTACCCAGAAGTTTGCCGGTGGTGTTGGCATTGTTTGCAGTCTGATAGGCCGCCTTTACTTGACCCAGGATCTGGGGTTCTCCCAGCACCATGGAGTCAAGACCGCAGGCTACTTGCAACAGATGCTTAATAGCCTCTTTTTCATCATGTTGGTAGAGATAAGGAGATATTGTCTCCAGCTCAAGGCCGTGGAAATCGCTTAGCCACTGTTTGATCTCATCTGGTTCGGCCCCGGCCAGCCCACAATAGATCTCGGTTCGATTGCAGGTGGACAGGATAACGGCCTCTTCCACGCCAGGTTTATCCAGCAGGCTACGCAGGGCTGCGACGATGATATCCGGACCGAAAGTGACGCGCTCACGAACGTCAACTGGCGCTGTTTTATGATTCAAACCAAGGGCGAGCAGTGACATGTGCAGTGTTTCTGTTGCTTGCAAAAGACAAATTTTGAATTATCAAGGGGATAAATACAAGTGAAGTTGCTGCGTGGGCAGCAGTTTGATGTGGATTGTTTGGTCTTATTTCGACCCGGAGGAATAATCAGTCTGCGGAAACAACGCGGTTTCGTCCCCTCTCTTTGGCCAGATACAGACGGCGATCGGCGGTTTCTATAAGCTCTTCTGCCGATTGATCACAATCCATTACATCGGATACTCCGATTGAGATGGTTATGAATATCTCGTTTCCTTCGAATAAAAACCTGTGGGATGCGACTGCATCTTTCAACATGGTGGCAAATTTAAAGGCACCCATAATATCGATCTCAGGCAGGATTATTGCGAACTCTTCGCCTCCATAGCGGCATGCATAGTCAACCCTGCGTGAACGGGTAACAAAGATATTGGCGAGCTGTTTCAGGATATAATCTCCCGCTCTGTGGCCGAGGGTGTCGTTGACGTTCTTGAAATGGTCGATATCAATTATGAGTAGCGATAGCTCCCTTTCGTATCTGCGTGCCCGGTCTACTTCATTTTCCAGCGAGGTGGTGAAGTGACGCCGGTTGAATATATCGGTCAGACCATCCACTTTGGCAAGTTTAAACAACTCTTCGTGATAGGCCTGTTCTATATTGTTTCTGGACATGAACTTAAAGATTGTCTTGCCGATACGCAAAAGATCTCCGTCGTTAATCCGGCTGTCATCCACTTTGCTATCGTTTAAAAAGCAACCATTCTTTGATTCATTATCTCTGATGCGGTAGCCATCATCGTCCCGAATGATGAAGGCGTGGTCTCTGGAGACGGAATCGTCGTCTATCTGAATGTCGGCGTTGATGGAGCGGCCAATCATGGCCTGACTTACCTTTATTTGATGTTGATGCCCAATGTTAGCTCCAGCAATAATAACCAGGCAGGCGTTTAAGGGTTTGTCAACCAGTTCACTGCTAATTACGCCATCAACCAAGATTGTCTGGGTGGTCTCTTCCACTATGTTGCTCCGAATGTTCGACGTCATTGTTCCGTCCTGGTAGATAGGTCTCCGCGGGTTATAGACTTAAAGGGAGCCTAAGGTTCCTAAGAAAACGCCTGTAACAGCTGATTTTAATTATAGGGGAACCCTAACTGGTTGATTTGAAAGTGGTCACACTTTTGATTGTTGCTATCCTTCTACCCATATGTGCTTTCTTTAATAAAACAATGGAACAAACCAATTTCACCGGAAGGCCTGCGAAATTTAGTATAATGATTTTATGATTGGCCGCACGCTTTGTGGAATACGATGATAATGACTTTGTTTAGCAGAACAATCCCAATAATTCTTATGGTCACTTTGGCCGCCTGCACTAGTGTGCAGCACAAAATCACCCCATCCAGTGACGATCAGGATTACTCTGTGCTGCCGCCGGTTTCAGTTGGGACAGGGGGGGCATCCCCTTTGACTCCGGATATCATCTACAACATTCTGGTAGGTGAGATTGCGTTACAAAGACAGGATCTTGGCTCGGCATATACCCATCAATTGAAGGGCGCCGGTCTGGCTCATGATGCAGTTGCGGCCGAGCGAGCCACCAGGATAGCCTTACATCAAAAGAATCAAGCGGATGCATTGGTGGCGGTAAAGCGTTGGATCCAGTTTGCCTCAGATGACCCGCAGGCGCGGCAGATGGCAGTCATGCTGTACATTCAGCTAAAGGATTATGCGGCAGCACAGCAACACCTGTTATCGTTGGTGCATCTACGCGAGAAACAGGGGCGGGATGGTTTTGCCCACGCCATTGCCGCTGTCACATCAGGTGGGGACAGGGAGCAGGCAGTGAAGTTAATGCAGTCTTTGGCTTCCAGTTACCAGGGTAACCCCAGGGCCAGCTATGCAGTTGCCTTAACTGCTGTGCTGGCAAAACAGTTTGATTTGGCAGAGCGCGAGGCGCGCCGCAGTATTCAAGACAAGCCCGATATGGAAAAGGCCTATGTATTGCTGAGTCGTATATATCTGGAACGAAAGGATACGGCAGGGGCTATGCGGGTTATGCAGGATGCGCTTAATGTCTCACCAGACAGCAGAATTCTACGCTCAGCATATGCCCGCCTTCTGGTGGATCTGAATAAACCAGAGCTGGCATACAAGCAGTTCCAGAAACTTGCCAAGCTTATGCCGAACGATGCGGATGTTCAGTTCTCCTTGGGTATCCTGGCGCTGCAACTGAAGAGACATGAACAGGCCGCAGACCATTTCAATAAGCTCATAAAAGCAGGAAAAAGAGCTGTAGATGCCTCCTTTTATATGGGGAGGATCGCTGAAATGGAAGGTAAGCCCAAGGCCGCAATTGACTGGTATCGGAGGGTCAAGGAAGGGAAATATCAATTTGATGCCCTGGCTCGAACCGCAGGGCTGGTGGCGGATCAGGGTAATTTGCACAAGGCGCGATCCATGCTTGGTGATATGCGCTCAATTACGCCTAAACGCTCGGTGGATCTATACATCCTGGAAGGCGAGTTGCTGCGTAAACACTCCACCAATGATGAGGTGGTGGGGTTATACAATGCTGCGCTCAAGGCTCACCCGGATGACCTGGACCTACTTTATGCCAGGGCCCTATCTGCATCTGCCCAGGGTCGGGTGGATATTCTGGAGCGAGACATCCGGGTAATTCTGAAACAAAAGCCTGACCATGCCGACGCACTGAACGCCTTGGGATATACCCTGGCGGATCAGACTGATCGCTATCAAGAGGCGCTCGGCTACATCCAAAAGGCCTTGGTCATCAAGCCGGACTCACCGGCAATCTTGGACAGCATGGGCTGGGTCCAGTACCGAATGGGGAACAATGAAGAGGCGTTGCGTTACCTGCGTCGTGCCTTCGATAAAGAGCAAGATGTGGAGATTGCAGCGCATCTTATGGAGTTGCTTTGGATGACCGGGCAGAAACAGGAAGCGCAAAAGGTGTTGCAAGGGGCGCTCAAGAAAACACCTGATAACAAGTACCTGCAACAGGCCATCAAGCGTCTGGGTATATAAGGGGCTAATTTGTGATCTGGGGCGAAATATGGCCTGCTCCGGCCAAGCTAAATCTGATGTTGCGAATAGTTGGACGTCGAACAGACGGCTATCATCAGTTGCAGACGGTGTTCCAGTTTCTGGATATTGCGGATCAGCTCCGCTTCCGCCTGCGTGATGACGGGTTGATCTCCCGAACTACGGCGATTGACGATGTGCCAGAAGACTCTGATCTATCGGTGCGGGCGGCCCGACTACTTCAGACAGAGCTGGGGGTTTCCGCTGGAGTTGATATCGAGCTGAGAAAAAAGCTGCCGCTGGGTGCTGGTCTGGGTGGTGGCAGTTCAGATGCCGCGACCACACTTTTGGCGTTGAATCAGCTCTGGAACGGGGGGCTATCAACCCAACAATTGGTGGAGATTGGACTGCAACTTGGGGCGGACGTGCCGGTGTTTGTACGCGGGGTTGCGGCCTGGGCTGAGGGGGTTGGCGAGCGTCTGGAGCCGCTGGAACTGCCGGTCTCCTGGTATCTGGTGCTTTTTCCGTCTTGCCATGTATCTACAGCCGATATTTTTTCCGATCCTGAATTGACACGAGACTCCACCCGCATCACAATAGCCGACTTCTTTGCTGGCAGCAGGGAGAATGACTGCTTGCCTGTTGTTTCCAAAAGGTATCCTGAGGTTGCAGATGCCATTGGATGGTTGGCGAAATATGGAGATGCGAGACTGACCGGCACCGGAGCCGCCGTGTTTGCGGCGTTCAAAAGTGAGAAGGCGGCACAGGACGTACTTGCGCGATTGCCGGAACATCTGCGGGGTGTCGTTGGACGAGGTCTTAACCGTTCACCTGTCCTGAATATGTTGGAAACAGAGTCGGCAAGTTGAATTATTGGGGCGTCGCCAAGCGGTAAGGCACAGGGTTTTGATCCCTGCATACCCAGGTTCGAATCCTGGCGCCCCAGCCATGTTTTGATTTGAATTATTGGTATTACGGTTTCGGACTCTTGGGTTCGTTCACGTATATATTTAGGAGTCATGCGGTGCCAAACAGCAGTATTATGGTCTTTTCTGGAAACTCCAATCCAGAACTGGTAGCAGATATTGCCTCACGCCTCAGGTTGCGCATTGGCAGAGCGGTCGTTGGTAAGTTCAGCGACGGTGAAGTGATGGTGGAGATCCAGGAGAATGTGCGTGGACGTGATGTCTACGTTATTCAGTCCACCTCTTGTCCCACCAATGACAACCTGATGGAGCTGTTGGTACTGATTGACGCTCTTAGCTGGGCATCAGCCGACCGGGTTACGGCAGTGATCCCGTATTTTGGTTACGCTAGGCAAGACCGGCGACCGCGTTCCGCCAGAGTGCCAATAACAGCACGCCTTGTAGCCAAACAACTTGCGGCTGCTGGAGCGGACCGGGTGCTTACTGTGGATCTGCACGCAGACCAGATTCAGGGGTTTTTTGATATCCCGGTCGACAATATCTATGCGTTACCCATCCTGCTTGGGGATGTCTGGCGCCAGAAATATCCAGATCTTATGGTGGTGTCCCCGGACGTGGGAGGCGTGGTGCGTGCCCGAGCCTTAGCCAAACAGCTGGATGATGCTGATCTGGCAATTATTGATAAGAGGCGCCCGCAGGCTAATGAGGCCAAGGTGATGAACATCATCGGTGACGTTGAAGGGAGAAGCTGTGTCCTGATCGATGACATGGTCGATACTGCCGGAACCTTGTGTAAAGCGGCGCAGGCCCTGAAAGAGCACGGCGCCAAACGGGTTGTGGCCTACTGTACGCACCCAGTACTGTCAGGCCCGGCGGTTAATAATATTTCCAATTCCCAGCTGGATGAACTGGTTGTATCCAATACCATACCGCTCGCAACTGAAGTCCAGGCTTGCAGCAAGATCAGACAGATTAGTGTTGCTGAGTTGCTGGCAGAAACAATTCGCCGTATCTCGTTAGATGAGTCGGTAAGCTCCTTGTTTATGGAGTAGTGATGTAATTTGAGAGTTTTGGCTAGTTGCCATGGCTCTGAATACTAACCGTTTTTCTGGTCGCGGAAAGGCGGTATTTTTTTAATGATGTTTTTGGAGAAAGTCATGAAGAGTGAATTTGAGATTAATGCTCAGACGCGTGAGGATGCGGGGAAGGGTGCGAGCCGCCGCCTGCGTCGTACTGCGCAAATACCTGGAGTTGTCTATGGTGGAAAGTCAGAGCCTAAGATGATTTCCTTGTCGCACAATGAGTTAATGCTGCATCTGGAGCATGAGGCATTCTATTCCCATATCCTCAGTCTGAAGGTAGATGGCAAGGCTGAGCAGGTGATTTTGAAGGATCTGCAGCGCCATCCGGCCAAGCCGCTAGTGTTACACGCAGATTTCCAGCGGGTATCAGCCGGCACTAAGCTGCGCACCACTGTGCCGTTTCACTTTATAGGTGAGGACGTGGCTGTTGGCGTGAAAAAAGGTGGTGTGGTATCGCACAGCATCTCAAGTGTGGAGGTTGGCTGTCTGCCAAAAGATCTGCCTGAATTTATCGGGGTTGATGTATCCGGTCTTGATATAGGCGACAACATCCATTTGTCCGAATTGCAGCTGCCTGAGGGCGTTGAGATTCTGGCCCTGGCTCAGGGTGATGATCAGGATATGATAGTGGTATCTGTGCACAGTGGCCACACAGGTATGGATGAGGATGAAGCTGAAGCCGAAGCCGTGGAAGAGGTAGAAGCTGCTCCTGGTGCGGATAGCGAAAGCTAGGGAGATGGGGTGATTTCGGGGGGGGGTGATGGGTAATACCTTTCACGCCCCGCCCTCAGACCCCATTTATCACAGTGTCATCTATCCAGATGGTTGTTGGCCTGGGAAACCCTGGACGCCAATACGAAGGTAATCGCCACAATACCGGTTTCTGGTTTGTGGACCTGCTGGCGCGCCGCCATGGTGGTGAGTTTAAGATAGAAAGCAGGTTCTATGGATCGGTGTGCCGCATCCGTGTAGGCAGTAGTGAGTGTTGGCTGCTAAAGCCGTCTACCTATATGAATAGGAGCGGCCAGTCGGTATCCAGTCTGGCGAAGTACTTCAAACTGGACATATCCCAGATCTTGGTGGCTCACGATGAATTGGATGTGCTGGCAGGAGAGGTGAGACTGAAACGGGGTGGCGGTCATGCTGGTCACAATGGATTGAGAGATATTATCAGTGCCATGGACAGCAAAGACTTTTGGCGTATGCGTATTGGTATAGACCATCCTGGCGAGCGCAGTTTGGTGGTGGATTACGTATTGGGCAACCCGTCCCGTGATGATGCCATAGCCATTGAGTCAAGCCTGGGCCGGGCGGCTGATTTGTTTCCCCAAATCCTGGCTGGTGAGTACCAATCGGTAATGAATGAGCTGCACGGGCTTTGATCTGTGCCATGTCTTGTTTGAGCCGATATTTTTTAAAGTAGTAGGCCAGGCAGTGTTATGCCGCAATCGCTTGTCTGGTCGAGGCAATAAGTTGACTTATTGCGGAAAAAGGCCGAAAAAACCTTCTGTTGCATATTGACAGGCGGGGTGTTGTAAATCAGAATAGTCCGCTTATGTTTGGAGGGGTTCCCGAGTGGCCAAAGGGATCAGACTGTAAATCTGACGGCTCAGCCTTCGGAGGTTCGAATCCTCCCCCCTCCACCAAGAGTTAGAGTGGTCCTCCGTAGTGTGTTTGGAGGATGAGAGCCGGAAAGAGGTTCTAGGTAGCGCGGATATGTTTCTCCCGCCGTTATCGTGTAAGTAGCGGTGCGATGATGTTGTGAGCGAGTCAGTGCGGGTGTAGTTCAATGGTAGAACCTCAGCCTTCCAAGCTGATTACGTGGGTTCGATCCCCATCACCCGCTCCAAGTTGTTGGGATGAGGTTCCGGGGTGAAGGACTAGGGTCTTAAGCACTGAACCTGTAGTCCGTAGGGTTAGGCCCGGGTAGCTCAGTTGGTAGAGCGCACCCTTGGTAAGGGTGAGGTCGGCAGTTCAAATCTGCTCCTGGGCTCCAGTTTTTATTGTTGTGGCGTGCGGAAAAGCGCGTGAATTTGTCTTTATTAACTTTAATTTAACTGTATTCAACAGAATCTGTTTGGAGATTAAATTCGATGTCCAAGGAAAAATTCGAACGTAAGAAGCC
>SWBY01004317.1_pt1 | contig 24043 bp, 15 predicted proteins | sample 4693071 | NCBI WGS metagenome assembly SWBY01 (sample SAMN10267273, study PRJNA491770) | bioreactor metagenome | isolation source: DHS bioreactor inoculated with marine methane seep sediment | place: Japan: Omine Ridge, Nankai Trough | collected 2006-05-06 | reverse complement strand
ACGGCGGCTGGCCGTCTCGGAATATTTATGCCAGTTTTTGCGGGATGAGTGAGACGGATTCCATCACTGTGGATCCTCATAAAACCGGGTATGTCCCCTATTCTGCCGGCGCAATCGTTTTCCGGGATGGACGATGCAAGGAACTGGTGGCCCAGGAAGCTCCCTATGCGTTGGGCGGCAGAGAAAAGCAGCATCCCCATGAAATTCATATCGGGAAATATATTATGGAGGGCAGCAAAGCCGGTGCATCTGCGGCATCCGTTTTTCTTTCCTCCCAGGTTATCCCACTTAATGAACAGGGATATGGAAAAATCCTTGGCAGAACCGCTGCCAATGCCAAAACATTTTACAATCATCTCCTGGAAGTTGCTGATGCCGTTGGGGACGAGTTCAAGATCGTGCCTTTTTTTCAACCGGATACCAATATCGTGGACTATCTGTTCAATGTCACCGGAAACGATAAATTGGATGTCATGAACCGGTTTTCTCTGAAAATTTACTCCAAACTGTGCATTGATCCGGAACGTCCGGTTCAAACCCGCCGGTTTATCGTGTCTCATACGGAGTTCGGATATGAGAATTATAATCCCATTGTTCTGAAACAGATTTTGAAGGAACAGATGGGTGTGAAACCCGGTTATTTTATCCCGGCCGATGAATTCATCTCAAAAAAAGCAAAGGGCAAAACAGACGGATACGACGATCATATATTCGTCTTTCGGACAACGCTGATGAATCCGTTTGTGGTGGAGAAAGTCACGCCGGACAAGAATTACATTGAGATGTTTATGCATGAACTTCCGGTGCGGTTAAAGCATGCCAGGACCGTGCTGAAACTCTGATAATATCAAGCCCGGTCATGGTCATTATCCCTTTTCTCCAAAACTGAGTGGCAAGACCGAAATCCATTATTATCGGCATGTTATCCGGCCGGATTAGAATATTATCCGGAAAGGACCTATTTGCTCAGGCATTTTATGTGTCAATTCACACAATGCTCCCCGCGGTCCCTTCCATCTTGTCTCCAGACTGGTTCTGAATACAAATCCTTTTCTCTTCCATCTGAATAAGGATGGTACTCACCAAAATAGTGAAATGTAACTGGAGATCAAGTGACTTTGGTTACTGTCATGGATTCGCTTGAAATTGTGATTGCGCTGAACGCATTTTCACGAATACTGTTTTTTCCACCGGTAAATCGGGAATCTCGGTTGAAACCCGATTTTTCTGTAAAATTTCAATCCGGCGTCCATATGAGCAGTTTCAGCACCCAGAGCAGCAATTCTGCGTAATCCTTCCATCACGACCTCCCTGCCCATTCCCAGTTGGATGGAACCCACGGGTTCCAGAGTGCCGGTCTTATTGAAGGCATCAAACCAGGCGATTGCGCAGGCGACAAATACACCGTCCGGTCTGACCACAACAAGATCCAGATCTTTACGGTAATCAGGCGCTTTCTGCAGTTCGCGACAGGAGAAGATCGTGGCCCAATCATTGGGGTCCGGATGATTGAACGATAACCCCCAGATCTGTCGGCGTTTCTCCAGATCATTAACTTCCGCCATCGACATAAACCGATACCCTTTTGGCAAGTCCGGTTCAGGTAAATTGGTGAGGTCAAAATCCGCATAAAGCATGCACGGCTTTGCATCTGATTGAAAACCCTGTTTTTTTGCTTCTGTTTGGAGTTTTTCATCATGCGCGCCGACAAAGATCCGGATCGCTTCAGCATCGGAAAAGGTCTTTTCGGCATATGCAAACATTTCAGGCAGCAAAAACTCATAATCAGGGTGCCGCTGGAAAAAAACCTGACCGAATGCGGGATGCCAGGGAACATACTCATCCGGACAAACGACGCCGACAATTTCCCCCGCTTTGTTTTCCCACATACCGATAGCAGACTCCCAGAAACGGATGCCTTCCCTGCTTTTCTTTCCGGTTGTATCCGGAATTGCAGTGGCGGTTTCATCGATTCCCTTTGCACCAAACATGGGTGCACAACAATACCGGGCATAGTTCCACCTGACCAGATCCCAGTTCACCGGATGTGGAAATGCGTGGTAGTTCGTAACAAGAAAGTCCCGCACTCTGAGAAAGTCCTCTGATTTGTATTTACGAAAAGAGGTTTGCATAGTTATCTCCTTAATTTCTATATCGGTGATAACGACTTGTTTGCTAAATCATTTCATCAGGAATTCTTGTGCTTTGGCCCTTTAACATGTGAAATCAAGGGTTTACGGCCTTTCTCCTTGAAACTGCGGATAATCTTCCCCGCTTTTTCAAACGGAACTGTGATAAAAGAGAATGAATCCATTACCTGGATATCGCTGATTTGCTTGGACTTGATGGCAACTCTTTTCGAGATAAGCCGGATCAGTTTTTTTTCGCTGTAATTATCTTTTTTCCCCAGGGCAACGAAGAGTCTGGCTTTACCCTGATGATCCAGTTGCCGTCCCCGGGGTCCCAATTCCTGGATTTCCCCATACTCCTCAGGATTCAGCTCATCCTCAAAACTGTATTTCAGAAGCGCTGCCACTATTTCCGTCGGATGACTCTCACTGAGCAGTTTCTTGGCCCAGTTATAGTATTTTATATCAATCTCATCTTTCGGGATGGCGGCCAGATCATCGTCTATCTTTTTCCTTTTGACGTTGATGATATCCTCTACTCTCGGCACCTGTGATTTCTTGATATCCGTCTTGGCAATCCGCTGAATAAACATCAACCGTTTATACTCACTGGGGGTGATAAACGTAATGGCCGTACCCATCTTCCCGGCACGTCCCGTCCGCCCGATCCGATGCACATACGAGTCCGGGTCATTGGGAAGCGCATAGTTGATCACATGGGTCAGGTCCACCACATCAATACCTCGGGCCGCCACATCCGTTGCGACAAGAATGTTCACGCGTTTTTTTCTGAAAGATTCGAGAACACGTTCCCGCTGCATCTGCGAGATATCCCCGTGGATCGCTTCTGCGTCATACCCTCTGTCAATGAGCTGTGCAGCGACGGTATCGACATCGAGCTTTGTTCGACAGAATATCAGCCCGTAGAAATTATCTTCAATATCGATGATCCGGCAGAGCGCTTCAAATTTATCGGAGCCTTTCACCTCAAAGTAAATCTGTTCCGTCAGGTTCGAAGTCAACTGTTTTTTCTTGACCGTATGCAGCACATAGCCTTCCATATATTTATGAGCCAGCTCCTTGATCCGTCCCGGCATAGTTGCAGAGAACAGCAACGTGCGTTTTGCAGGGTTGGTGTGCTGCATGATCCCTTCCATCTCCTCGATGAATCCCATGCTGAGCATCTCATCCGCCTCATCAATGATCAAATGCTCGATATGTCCGAGTCGCAGCGTCTTTCTTTTGATGTGATCCAATATCCTTCCGGGAGTTCCAACGACAATATGCACGCCTATTTTCAGTCGTCTCAGTTGCTGATCGATGGATTGTCCGCCGTAGATGGGTACGATTTTGATATCCTTTTTTCCTCTGAGTGAATTAATTTCCACGGATACCTGAATGGCCAACTCCCGGGTGGGCGTCAGAATCAATGCCTGAACTGTTTTGGAGTCCTGATTGATCATTTCAATCAGAGGTAATCCGAATGCCGCTGTTTTTCCGGTGCCGGTCTGGGCCTGAGCAATGATGTTCGTGTCATCCCTCAGCATGACGGGGATCGTCATTATCTGAATCTCAGTCGGCTCTTCAAATCCTTTATTATTGATTGCCTGCAGTAAGTTCGTTGATAATCCAAGACTCTTAAATGTCGTTTTATTTTCCATGATTTCTCTCTTCCCTGTGTTAATTTTGAACGTCTTGGATAACGCTGTGCCCGGGTGACTTATTCTGAATCAGCAAACACTGCGGTCATAAGCTTTATCCGGATGATCCAGAAAAATCAATGGTATGGAATATCAATGGAGCTGGTCCGCTTGTGATTCTCCAACGTTGCAAGATTCTGACTGCAAATCTCGTATGTCCACCGGTTTGCCATTTGTTTTATCGGTTAAGATACGTTGCTTTCCGAAATCGCCTTTGTTACTTTCCCAAATGAATATGATTTCGGTGTGAACGACCAGAATTCATGCCATTACAACCACTGTTCAGGACGTCATCAATGAACAATAATTCCTATGATGAAACAATCCGGATTAATTCAAATAAAAATGTTGAAGAAGCTTTATCCCGGTGCATCGATCCGTCATCCAACCCACAGCGCGTGTGGCTGGAACTGACAAATCGATGCCAACTCAATTGTACCATGTGCCTGAGACGGGAGAGTGCGGGAAGCAATAAAGATCTTCCCGATACAATCATCGGAAAACTCTCTGAAAATGTCTTCAATTCTGTTCGATATATCGCTCTGGGCGGGGCGGGAGAACCGACACTTTACAAAGATTTCCACGGACTCTTGAATCGCATTACCCGACCCAATGGGCCGACCCTGGAGTTTGTGACCAATGGCAAACTTTTAAACGATGAGATTATTCAAACATCCGTGAGGAATGGTGTATCTGTGATGATATCCATTAACGGTGCGACTGCGCAAACCCATGAAACCTCACGGATCGGATCTGATTTCAATGAACTCATCACACATCTTCAGACAATAAACCGGTACAAAACAGCACTCAAAAGTGACATGATCCTGGGTGTGAATTACGTTGTTCTTCGGAACAATATTGAAGAAATGTCGGATTTTGTGGAGCTGATGGCTTCCTGCGGTGTCGAGGAGATTCGATTTTTAACCTTCGATCCCGGTGCTCCCGGGATGGACCGGCTTGTTCCCGATCAGGATATCCGTGTGTTGAACCGGATATTAATGGAGACCCGGAAAACCGCACATAAACATGCTCTGTGTGTCCGTATGCCCATGTTCTATCGTGTGGAAAACGATCCTGAATATAATGAGAATCTGCAAGCTGAATCCGGGAAGTACCCGATCCCTGATCTTGAAAAATCCACCCGGATCAACTCAAGCATATACGTCGGTGAAAGCTGGCAGTGCCACGAACCCTGGACAACAACGTTTGTGGATATTCACGGCATCGTCAAACCCTGCTGTTTATCTCTGATGCAAATGGGTAATCTGAATACCCAGACCTTTGAAGAAATCTGGCACGGGAAAATCTATAAAGAACTCAGGCGCACCATAAATACCGATGAGATGCCGGAGGAGTGCAGACGATGCCGGGAATATGCACACATCTGGAAAAATCTGGGCATGTTTCAGAAAAAACCCGGGTTATTGAACCGATTGAAATCAACTCTCACACGCATGTTCAGGTGAAACATCTACTCTGAATGCAAATAGTGTAGTAAACTATTAATATTGAGATGTGGAGACAGCGTGGATGTTTGCTACGGCCTGGTTTTGAATATTAATTTGGGATTTAACTTTGATGTATCGGATTGAGAAAATTTTCATTTTGTTACTGTGTGTTGTTCTCTGGGCAGGATGCCGGGACCAAACACCTGTTGATCCGCCGTCCGCCGGGTTTGTCCGACTTCTTCCGCTCAATTCAGACATGCAGCTTACTCCCGATTCTGTAAAAAAGCGGCGAGCCTTTTTAAATAACCAAATGAGTGCCGGAGAGCCTTCATTCATCCGGATAACAAATGGTGGAGTTACCCTTACTTCCGTCTTGTTAACAGAGGAAACGTGTTATTCAACGCAATGTCGGATCATCCCGGAATCTTCCTTGAGATGTTCCGTTTTCGCATCGAAGGAATTCTCGCCGGATCATTCCGGTGATGTATTTCTTGAGATTTCTGTTATGAAAAAGGGGAGACCGGAACCGGTACTGACTCAAACAGAAAAAATACCGGTATTTTCTGATTTTGAGAAGCCCTGGCTGGATTGTTGCTTTCCTTTTGATCTGCCGGACGATGCGTATTCGATCCAATTTAAAGTACGAGTGAAATCCGTTGACCGGGAGGTCGGAGCGTCATCTATTGCCGTCTATGTCGGAAATCCGGTGATTCACTATCCAAATGAAAAAAATGAAAAACCGGATGTCTGGTTTATTGTATTTGATACGCTTCGGGCGGACCGTCTTGGCTGTTACGGTTACCCGGAACCGGTGAGTCCTTCCATCGATCGGTTCAGTCAACATACCGTTCAATTTTCATCGGTCATCGCACCGAGTTCATGGACATGCCCGTCTGTTAATTCAATTCTTACAGGCATGTACCCGCATCGCAGCAAAAGATTGGGTCTGCGATTAAGTAGATCCGATTCGGAATTTGAATCTCTGCCGGAACGTTTTGCACAGAACGGGTATTATACTGTGGGCGTCAGTAGCAATATACTGATTACACCGGACAGGGATTATGACCGGGGATTTGACTTGTTCGATACAATGCCCTGCGCCGTCTGGCACTCCGGTGCACCTCAAATGATGTTGGATCGTACGGTCAAACACATCAAATCCCATCCGGATACTCCGCAATGCCTGTACTTTCATTCCATTGACCCTCATGATCGATATCAACCACCTCATCCCTATGACAAGTTGTATCCTATATTGAAAGGCGATATGAGAGAATGGTTTCGAGAAGGGTTAACCGGCCCATCTGGAAAAGGATTTTCACGCGATATTGAACCTCCAAATGATGTTGAGCTTCAATTCCTTCATTCAAATTATCTGGGAGAAATCCGCTGCATGGACGGTATCCTGGAAAAGTTGGTTATTGCCCATAAAAAAATTAGACCGGATCGTGAACTGGTTATCGTGTTTACTTCTGATCATGGGGAGGGATTCATGGAACACGGCAATCTGAGCCACTCCCGCGATTTATGGGAAGAAAGCGTCCGGGTCCCCCTGATGTTTACCGGGAATATCAATGATAATCATCCATGTGTCAAAGCCGCTAATGTCTCATTAGTCGATATATTTCCATCGATTATGAAGCGCATGGGTATGGACACTGCTTCCGATATCGACGGCCGGGATATTCTCGATTCACAATATGCCGATCAGGCAGACACCCGCATGATTTTCAGTCTGCTTCGCAATCACAGTGATCTCAGACCATACTGGCGAACAGTTTACAGAGGACACAATAAAGTTATTTTCAGAGAGGATCAGGATCCGGCATATTTCAACCTGGATATTGATCCTGAAGAAACCGGCCGAAACCCGGTTCCCGCCCACCAGGCAGCACTCCTGTCGGAACTGGAGGATCTGATCGCCGGTGAACAGAAAAACCAGGATAAGAAAGTGTCCATTGATAAAAAACTGAAGCAACAGTTAAAGCAGTTGGGGTATATTGAGTGATCTTCCGGTTGGGCGCGCTGGAGCGTTTCCCTTGCAATTTTTCGAAATTTATTTTTTAATTAACTGACCGCGATTTTGATTAAATAATTTACACTGAAGCAGGGCTTTTTTTTTATACACAGTACTGAGTGGACATTCAGATTAACTGGGGGGGGTTGTGATGAGTCGAAACAGATTGATTGTGCTTTTATGGGTATTGATTGCAATGACAGCTTCCGTTCATCAAAGTCTGGCAACGGATTACACATTTTTACCGGCATCAGGGTTTTGGCATGAATCCACTAATTGGAATCCGAACCCGCCGAATCCTGATGATATCTGGCCGGGTGATGCGTTTATTATCCCCACGGGCAGCGAGGCTACTAACATCCAAACGATTCAATGCGATGGAATCATTACCGTTGAAGGAACACTGATAAACGACGATCAGATAACCATTGGACAATTCGGGCAGTTGACAAATCATGGTGATTTAAGAGGTGGAAATCTCACTGTTTGGGGTCAATTGCTCAATGAAGGCTCTCTTTCTGACTGTCAACTCGAGCTCGCGGGTCAATTTATTAACTATGGCGATGTCGCACCCGGAACATTCTCGCTGATCGTCCCTTTCGGAAGTGCAGCCGAAATGAATTTGTGGGTCGACACACATTTCAGTGCGATCAGCATTGAGGCAAATGCTGTTCTTGAGGACGTGTCCGATGAAGATTTCGCCATCCTGTCCGGAAATCTGACCAATGATGGAATCTTCCGGCGGACCCGGCATATTTCAGAGAATGGCCTGTATACCTTCGGGTTGACAGACGTTGTCCTGGACATACCCAACGACGGGACGTTATCTCAGATCATCATTGATCGAATTGATCAGATTCATCCTGCAGCCATTCCACCGGGAATGATCGGGGGACCGTATTGGACAATTGCAACCACGGGAACAGGGTATCAGGTTGACCTTTCCCTGCCTCATTCCGGTCTGATGGAGCCCCGGATCGCTTTCATTGAAAACGTTAACTGGTATGGCGGACGATCAACAGCAACCAATGAACGTGTGACATTGGCCGGTTTGACAAATCTCAGTTTCGACTGGCTGGTCAGTGCTGATGCCATTCCTTATGAGGACTGCAATGATCCAGGGATTCTGTCCTGTGGTGATACTGATGTGATCGGTTCAAATCTGCAGTATCGATGGAATGATTATGATGATACTAATTACAATTGTGGTATTCCCAATGAGGGTGGCGATGAGGTATGGATTCTGGATCCCGGACAGTTCTATCGGACCATAACCATTGAACTGGATGACTGGGGTGATCCCGGTATGAATCTGGTTGTAGACAATGCGTGTCCTCCGGATGGTAACCCCCTGGCATGTGGTGAATCCATGGTTACGCTGAACGGTATTTCCGATTCCGTTTATGTGTACGTTGACTGTAATGCCGGAGGTGGCGGTGAGTATTTCCTGACTGTAACCTGTTCAACTGACCCGGAAATTATTATTGTGCCGGATCATTACGATACAATACAAGCCGGAATCGATGCCGCTTTTGAAGGCGACACAGTCATTGTCATGGATGGGACATACACCGGTGAGGGCAATAAAGGCTTAAATTTTCTTGGAAAAAATATCACGTTGATCTCCCAGCACAACAATCCCGAGCAGTGCATTATTGACTGTGAAAATGAAGATCGAGGATTTTTCTTTGCCAATAATGAAACACTTGCTTCAATGATATTCGGGTTTACGGTTCGGAATGGTGAAACAATCTCCCATGGCGGTGCACTATATTGCTATGAAGCGTCACCGGCAATCATCAACTGCCATTTTGTCAACTGTTTTGCGACAGAAGATGGCGGCGCCGTCTATATGCGTTATGCGCCATCGATTCGTTTCGAAAACTGCATCATTACAGGGAACGCGTCCGGGGACGACGGTGGCGGCATCACCATCAGAGGCTCGTTGCCTCTCTTTAGTAATTGCCTGATAAGCGACAACCATGCCGGTGATGACGGGGGGGCTGTGTGGACGAACAATTCAAGTTCTGTTTTTGTCAATTGTACGATCGCCAATAATGATGCAGCGGATTACGGCGGTGCTTTTGAAATCACCAACAGCGCGAACCCCGTCATGGTCAACTGCATATTCTGGGGCAATAACGCGTCCAATGGGCATAGTCAGTTCCATTTGGTTTCAGCCACAGCAGAAGCGTATTACTGCGATATTGAGGATGGCTGTCCCGTGGATATGACATGTTCGGATTGTTTTGAACTTGATCCTTTGTTCATCGGAGGATCACCTTTTGATTATCATCTGCAAACCTGCAGTCCATGCATCAATGCCGGGACCGGTGATATCGGGACATTCCCGTATCTTCCCCCGGACGATATCGATGGACAGATTCGTCCTGAGGAATCCGGGTACGACATAGGAATGGATGAATTGTCACGCGGGTATAAAATCCTCCAGTGCGGTGATACCGGTGTTTCAGGATGTGATCTGGGACAAGTATCCAGCCGTTTTGATCAAACCGATTATGGATGCGGTACTGATTACAGCGGTGGTGAGGACGTATGGATAATGGACGTTCCCGGCACAATCGGTAGTGTTATTGTCACTTTGGATGACTCACTCGACACGAACATGGACCTTATTGTGGACGTTGCCTATCCCCCGGACGGGACCGCCGTCGCTTGTGCAGACAATCAGATAACATTTACAACCGGTTGTGGACCTGAGACATACTACATTTACGTTGATACGCCCGCGGGGACAGGATCTGCGTATTCCCTGTCAGTGAGTTGTGTTAACAACGGTAATTTATTGGTGCCTACGGAATACACAACCATACGATCTGCCATGAATGCGGCATGTGAAGGCGCTACCATTTGGATTGCCGATGGAACATACACAGGATCCGACAACAGAGATCTGAACTTTTACGGCAAAGGCATCACTGTTCGGTCCGTGAGTGATAATTCAAATTCATGTGTGATCGATTGCCAGAACTCCGGAAGAGGATTTCTTTTCAACAGCGGTGAAGATGAAAACTCAATATTGAGAGGAATCAAGATTACAAATGGAAGCAATGGAGGGATATATTGTGATGGATCATCCCCGGTCATTGATCGTTGTATCTTTAGCCTAAATGAAGCTGATAACGGCGGAGGTTTATATTGTGATGGATCATCCCCGGTCATTGATCGTTGTATCTTTAGCCTAAATGAAGCTGATAACGGCGGAGGTTTATATGTGATGAACAACTCTTTTCCCATTCTAAAGAATTGTATAATACAAGCGAACAAAAGTGGTGGATGGGGAGGTGGAATTTATTGCTCTAGTTCGAGCATAGACATAAAGAATTGTTTATTCCAAGCGAACGATGGCGGAATCGACGGTGGTGGAATTTTTTGCCTTAATTCCAATGTCAGGATCCTGAATTGCACTTTTGCGGGGAATTATGCAATGAGTTATGGTGGTGCATTGTATTTATACGATGGTTGTCAGACAGATCTAATCAACTGCATTTTCTGGAATAATACCGCAATTTACGCCCCACAGATCTATTCTTTTGATAATTCACAAGCCCGACGCTGCGATATCCAAGGTGGATGTCCCGATAATATGAATTGCATCAACTGCATTAATACAAATCCCCTCTTTGTGAATTATCTCAATAATTTTCAACTGACCGCTGCCAGTCCATGCATTGATGCAGGTGAAATATATTCAGACATTCCTTTCTGGGATTTTGAGGGTGATTTCCGGACATTGGGAAAGAATGTCGATATCGGCTATGACGAATACGTGTTTGACATTCAATGTGACGATGTGCAGGTGTACAATACAACCGGCGCCGGTTGGAACCTGGAAAATGGTCTCTGTGCACGATCAGGTGCTGATTTTGCGTTTTCATTTGATACGTCGACTCTTCCACCGGACACGCATATCACAGCCGAGCTGACGTACGAGGACGACCCCCTTTTCCATGTCAGTATTCTTAACGGACCCGATCCCGAAATCGATTGCCTGAGCTCAGATAATACCACTGCTTCAACACTCTGGAATGGTGAGGACGAACTACTTGTTGTTGTGGACGGCTACGAAGGGGTTTTCTATCTGGAAATCACTTGTATCACACCCACACCCACCATCACCCCGACCATCACACCTACTCCCACTTCAACGCCCACATCGACTCCTACATCAACTCCCACACCTGATTGTCTTCACCACGGTGATGTCGACTTCAGTGGCGATTGTACCGCAGGTGATGCCCAGTCCGCATTTCTCATTGTTATGGAATTGATGATTCCCACGTATGCTGAAGAATGTGCCGCAGATTGTAACGGCGATGGAACCGTAACTGCCGGTGATGCGCAGGCCATATTTGGAGTGATCTTCGGCGGAACATGTGTGGATCCCATTCCCTGAGGTATCAAGCGTTAACTACCTTTGAGTTGATTTAAACATTGTAATTCGATGAATTCCATGCTTATAATGTGAATTATCCGGATAATTGGCAGATCAACCGTGTATTATCCGGAAAACCGTGAGGGAGAAGTGCCTTATGGAACTGAGACGAAATCTGAATCTAATCGATTTATTGGGAAAAAAATCGTTTTTCCTGTTCGGTCCAAGAGCCACCGGCAAGTCCACTCTGATCAAACAGCAGCTTACGGGAAGATCCCGTGTTTTGGATTTGTTGAATTCCCGCTTATTCCTGAGATTATCAGCATCACCCCATGATCTTGAATCTCTAATTGATCCTGATCGTGACAAGATTGTTGTTATTGATGAAATTCAAAGAATACCGGAATTGCTGAATGAGGTTCATCGATTGATCGAAAACAAGGGGATCACATTTTTACTGACAGGGAGCAGTGCCCGCAAACTGCGCAGGGGAAAAGTAAATCTTCTGGCTGGACGCGCCTGGAACGCCAAACTGTTTCCTCTTATCAAAAAGGAGATTCCTGTTTTTGACCTGGATAGATATCTTCGATTCGGAGGGTTGCCGGCGGTATACTTAAGTGAATATCCGGGTGAAGAGCTTGACGCCTACGTTGATGTCTATCTTCGTGAAGAAATCGCGGCTGAAGGATTAGTCCGGAACCTACCGCCATTTTCACGTTTCTTACGGACAATGGCCATATCAAATGGTGAAATCATAAACTACACTAAGTTGGCGAATGACTGTCAGACAGCGGTTTCCACTGTCACCGAATACGTAAAAATTCTTGAAGACACCCTGGTTGGCTTCATGCTGCCTGCCTGGACAGAATCAAAAAAGCGTAAAGCCTTGAAAACAGGCAAATTCTATTTTTTTGATCCCGGTGTAACTCATACTCTAAGCGGAACTGAAAATCTTGATCGCAACTCGAATTTATACGGCAAAAGTTTTGAACAGTTTATCGGGATGGAGATCAGGGCTTTTTTAAGTTACAAACGGATTAAGTTGCCTCTGACCTATTGGCGCTCAACCCACGGCATGGAAGTAGATTTCCTGATTGGCGAACACACTGCTGTTGAGGTCAAGGCATCAAAAAAGGTGACTCAAAGGGATCTCAAAGGGTTAAAAGCATTGCAGGAAGAGGATATTTTCAAACACTATTATCTTGTGAGTCAGGATCCGGTTCGAGCTGTTTATGGTGATATCAAGGTCATGCATTATACTGATTTTCTGGATGAGATGGATGATTGGGAGTATTGAAAACAGGTGTACTATTTTTACTGATACCCGAATTCGATGACCTGAATATCTCCGATAAAGGTAAAGGAATCGGCTTCAAAGGAAGCACCATAGAAATATAATCCGGATGCGGCGTTACCAATGGCGGGCCAGATAATATCCAGCACATCCTGATGAAGCAGTTCATCCGGCTGGACGGAAAACGAACTGAAATCAAGACCATCATCAATGAATTTCCAGGATGGCCATGACCAGTATTGACCGTACACATCCAGCAGAATATAGACATCGGTATCCATTGTCTGACCTTCGGACCATAAGTTGAAGTGAAGATAAAATCGATTCCCCTCCATCAGTAAAGTATCGTCCAGCATCAGACGTAATCCCAGCGCTTTTACCGGCACCGGTGAGAAGAAATACGTGAACGTCTCCATCCGATTACCCACAGTATCTGTGCAATCCACGGTAACCTCATGGAATGCTTCCCGGTACCAGCCAAAATCCGGAAGATAGTTCACCATAACACCGTCTGCCGTAGCATTAATTTCTGGAACCACGGCAACGCCATCAATCCGGATCTCAATATTACTCACGTCAGAACCATCTTCAAGGATCGCGATTTCCACCGGTGTTTCCGGGTGAATTTCGATACCGGTTGGCTGATGAATCCATACAAACGGTGGCGATTCATCCTGGGCTGTCTGATCACTGATACTCAACGTATACGGCGCCTGTGGAGATGGTTGAGCCCTGTCCTGAACACTGATCACCAGGACCACTTTGTCAGCGGATGATGCCGGGATCTGCACACCGGCAGTTTGATCACCCTGTTCAATCCCAATCCGCTGGATGGACACGACATCATTACTTATGAATCGGATGGCTGATATCACAAACAAGGCTTCATCATTCCCGTCAAACCGGATATCCAGTCCCTGGGTAAAACCGGTAAATTCCACATAATCGGCCGCCCAGCGATTGACCATCCCGTTATTCAGTTCCGCCGGATACTGATTGACCGTGGCTGACCGTGCCATGGGGTAGTCCGTAAGATTTATATTTTCAAAGGCATATTCACCACTGGGAACCTCAGGATCATCCAGATCATTGGCCACAACCCAATCTGTGAAAATATCTGAAAAAGAATCACCGAATCCCCGCGATGCAAGAGTCACATTTATACCCTCGATATCGTTTTCCTGTTCAGCTACCAGAGTCCGAATCGTTTCCAGACCACCATATTGTTCGTAAAGATACATGAAGAACATGTAGGTTTGCGGATAATCAGCTCCACCGGACCACTTCGTCAGATTGTTATCCGGGTTCTGAGCGAACGCGGCGATCCAGTAATCCTGTCCCCAGCCACATAGAAAGTACGCAAAAGATGCACACCCCTCATCGACCCACAGTTTTTCATCGGGATCAGCGTTCCAGTGGATCATATGGGTGAATTCATGGGATAAAATGGCAAGCCGCCGGGCATCCGTGGTGTCTTCCGTCCCGTCAACATACACCATCTCCACTTCGTTTGAGTGTTCATTTTGTGAACTTGGATACTGGTTTGTAGCATCAAAATATCCCTGGATATCCCCGCCGATTTCCAGAAGAAAAATATAGATTTTAGGATCATTATCAATGGTGTCGGGAGCGGGACCGAAACTCGTGGTGGTAATCTCGTAAATCCCTTTCAAAGGATCAATGGAGGTCTCCGGCGTCTCCTCATCAAAATTCAACCTCACGGTATCAACTATTTCCGGCGTGACAGACCCTCCCGATTCATGCCACATGGCATCTTCCACAAAAATATAGCAGTGCTCACCCACGACCTGACAGGTTGAAGAAACGGTTGTGTAACCGGATGCACCCTGATGATAATATGCCCAGAAATCATGCTGATCACCCACTGCCGGACCAGGTAATGTCGTTTTGGAACGTGTTTCAGGATACCCGTGCAGCCGGTACATTTCCAATGCCCTCTCATGGAGCGTTTTGTCGGCTTCTGCGCTGCCGGCATTGGCAGCCGGTATACTAACAAATGCAGAACAAAGCATGGTTACAATCATCAGTGTCATCATCTTCGGCAGTATTTGATTGGGCATATTTTTCCTCTTTTGAAACAGGTTAATGAAGATATACAGGTAGCATAATGAATCATTAGAATCAAAAGAGAATTGTCTCAACGGATATCAACCAGTCTGTCGACTATTTAACTTAAGACTGGTCCGTGCGACCCGCTACAAAAATCTTCTTGACATTAACAACACTCCTATAGCACTCTTATAGCAGTGCTATAGGAGGCTGTGTTATGAAAAATTCCCTTTATTTCCGTTCAATCAAATTTGGAATTCTTATCTTCATAGTAGGACTTACGGCTTGTAAGCCCGCAAAGACACCGGCAACCCGGGAACTGATGGAAACCGATACGCTGATCCTGGGCGCATATACCGTACCCAAGGAGGTGTATCAGAAAAGAATCATCCCGGAATTCCAGAAATATTGGCAATCCCAAACCGGTCGGGAAATTAAGGTGGAACAATCGTATGTGGGTTCGGGATCCCAGGCCCGTGCCATCATCGGTGGTTTTGAAGCAGACGTAGCTGCGTTGTCACTGGAAGGCGACATCGACCAGATTGCCGGAGCGGGACTGATCACCCACAATTGGAAAAAGCGGAAATGGAACGGCATCATCACGCAATCAGTGGTCGTGATCGGGTTCCGGGCCGGAAATCCCATGAACATAAAGGGCTGGAAAGATCTTGCTCAACCCGGCCTGGAGCTTTTGTGCGCCAATCCGAAAACCTCCGGCGGTGCACAGTGGTGCGTGAATGCCATTATTGGTGCGGCATTGAAACAGGCCGGTCATGAATCCGGTTCCGTTGATTACGAAATATCCCATGAATTTCTAAGCAGGATACTGAAGAACGTCAAGGTAATGGACAAGTCCGCCCGGGGATCCATGTCCACATACGAGCGGGGCATTGGAGACGCAATCCTGACCTATGAAAATGAAGCTTTGCTCCGTGCCAAACAGGGCGTCGAATTTCCTTTTGTCATCCCGGAGGCCACCATTCTCATCGAAAATCCTGTTGCAGTAGTGGACACTTATGCTGATAAACACGGTACCCGTGCATCGGCGGAAGCCTTCGTGGAATTCCTGCACACGGACACGGCGCAACGGGCGTTTGCAGAGTATGGATTCCGGTCTCCCTCAGAAACGGTATCTCAGGAGTTCCGGGACACATACCCGGAGCCGGCCATGCTCTTTGATATTATGATTCTTGGTGGATGGGACGTTGTAGGCAGGGATATCTTTGGCCCGGATGGCCTGTGGGGCCGGGTTTACCGGGAAATGCACGAAACCCGATAGTTGCCAATCGGAATCGAGCCATGAAACGCGTATTGATCAAAAGGTTTCACGGACAGCACTCCCGCATGCAATTGGGACTTCGATTCATTGGGTTCGGGTATATCACCGTGTTTGTGCTGCTGCCCATCCTCGCCATCACCGTTCATGCATTTGGGAACGGATTTCACAGGTTGTGGGTGGATTTACTTCAACCCGAAGCCTTTTACTCTGTCCGGCTGACATTCCTGCTCGCATTCACCATGATCGGGATCAATACCTTGATGGGGACACTTACCGCCTGGGTTCTGGTCCGGTATGAGTTTCCCGGTAAATCCCTTGTTAATGCAGTGATAGATCTTCCCTTTGCCATTCCCACCGTTGTCACCGGATTGATGCTGGTGGTGTTATATGGTCCCAATAGTTCTGTAGGCCGGTTCCTGAACGCTAACGGCATTGAAGTCATTTATGCCAAACCGGGAATCGTACTGGCGCTTTTGTTCGTGACCCTGCCTTTTGTTGTGCGCGCGGTTCAGCCGGTGTTGATGGAAATGGATACAGAGATGGAGGAAGCCGCATGCACCTTGGGTGCAGGCCGTTTCACTACTTTCTTCAGAGTGGTGTTGCCTTCCCTTCTACCGGCAGTGCTCGCCGGTGCGGCCCAGGCATTCAGCCGGGCTCTGGGTGAATTTGGGTCCGTGGTGATCGTGGCAGGAAATATTCCCATGAAAACACAGGTGGCTCCGGTATATATTTACGGTGAAATTGAGAGCTATAACACGGATGGGGCACTGGCGGTTTCCATGGTTCTGCTTGCAGGATCCATGGCGGTTCTGATCGTCCTGAATCTGTTGCAGAAATGGGGGCGGAAACACGATGAGTGAAGTGAAGCTCTGCCGAAGAAAATCCCGTATTGGGCAGATCATTCCCGTGGGCATAGTGTTTCTGTGGATCGCAGTCCTGGTATTTTTCCCATTAGCCGGTATAATCCGGTTCACATTTGAACATGGGGTTGCACCATTCTGGCACAGCCTGGCTACACCGGAAGCCCGAAACGCATTCTGGCTCACAATCTGGATAACAACCATATCCGTAGTACTAAACGTTTTTTTCGGCGTCATTCTGGCTCTGGTCCTTGCCCGACAACGATTTTTGGGAAAATCCCTGTGGGAGGAGTTTATCAATCTGCCTCTGGCTGTTTCTCCGGTGGTGGCCGGGTTCATGTTCATCCTTCTGTTTGGAAGAAACGGCTGGTTCGGTCACTGGTTTGAGGCCGGCGGCATCCAGATCATCTATGCCATCCCCGGCATGGTTATGGCCACCATCTTCGTAACGCTTCCCTTCGTCACCAAACAGGTAATACCTGTCCTGAATGAATGCGGCACGGATATGGAGGAAGCCGCGAGGACACTGGGCGCTGGTCCCTGGCAAATTTTCCGGCACATTACCCTCCCTTCCATTCGCTGGGGCCTGGTCTACGGTATTACCCTCACCACAGCCAGGGCTCTGGGAGAATTCGGTGCTGTCCTGGTGGTGAGTGGCAGCATCATCGGCAGGACACAGACCGCGACCCTGCATATTCATCAGGAATTCACTGATTTTCACTATCAGGGAGCTTTTTCCGCTTCCTTTGTCCTGGCAAGTGTATCGTTTTGCATGCTGTTGTTCCTGGAATTGATAAAGCGTCGTAAATACTTCGCTTAGGAGGTGCTACCATGGGGATTATCGTAAAAAATTTGACCAAACGGTTCATCGCCACATCGGGAAAAAGGGAGGATTTCCTGGCAGTGGATGATGTGAGTTTCACAGTCCCGCAAGGTCACCTGGTGGCATTGCTGGGTCCCAGTGGATCAGGTAAAAGTACGGTACTCCGTATCATTTCGGGGTTGGAACAGCCCGATTCGGGGCAGTTGTTTCTCGAGGGTAGGGAAATGACCAGCCGACCGCCAAGGGAACGGGGAGTGGGATTCGTGTTCCAACATTATGCGCTTTTCAAGCACATGACCGTATGGAACAATATTGCATTCGGTTTAAAGGTCAACAAGTGGTCTCACCGGGACATCGTTGACCGGGTGACCGAACTGCTGAACCTGGTCCAATTGACCGGGTACCGTGACCGGTATACCTCCCAGTTGTCCGGTGGTCAGCGGCAGCGCGTGGCGTTGGCCCGGGCTCTGGCGCACAAACCCCAATTCCTGCTTCTGGATGAACCATTCGGCGCACTGGATGCCAAGGTCCGACGCAACCTGTCCAGACAATTGCGTCAATTGCACGATGAAGTAAAAACTACCAGCGTGTTTGTTACCCATGACCAGGAGGAAGCGATGGAACTGGCCGATGAAATCGTAGTGATTAACCATGGCAGGGTGGAACAAATCGGAACATCAGAACAGATATACAACAACCCTAACAGCAAGTTTGTGGCGAGTTTCATCGGCAATGTGAACGTGATTGAAGGAATTTCTGATGGCCGGACCGTACGTATAGGTGAACAAAAAGTCATCGTCCCAGGGGTGACTCCACCAGAAAAATCAGGGGAGTTGGTTCTGTTGATTCGTCCGGAAAATATCGAATGGTGCCGGGAATCATCTTCCCATACCTTGAATGCTACAATTGTATCCACCTCGTACCGCGGTGACCGGTATGAAGTGATGCTTGATCTCAGCGGTATTGAAATCCACATGATGGTGGATAAAACCCGGGGTCAATCCCGGGACTGGGCCCAGGGCGCACGGATTCCGGTGAAATTTCCTAAATATTCCATTTTTCAGGCCGAAGAAGGCCATGCGGTGCTCCGGGCTAGACTGCAGAGCCTGGGCTATCTGGAGTAAAGAATATGAAATTAATAACACATTTGTCTCTGATGCTTTTCATCTTTGTTTTTCCTTTCCAAACCACCGCATATGATCATGGCGATTGGCAGTTCTGGAATACTGAGCGGCTGGAAGGCGAACTCGCTGAAAAATGGAAATTGTGTATTGAACAGCAGTTCCGGTTCGGTGATGATATGGCGGAGTTGTATTTTCATCATACTGATATTGGTGTGCGTTTTACTGTCAGGAAATGGCTGGATACATCTATGCATTACCGGCATATTTATGAACTCAAATCCGGTGAATGGATGGAGGAGAACCGGCCGCACCTCAATTTTACCCTGAAATGGTCGTGGAAAGGATTCCGGTTCAGCGATCGTAACCGGGGGGAAATTCGCCTGCGCAGGGGGAAAGACGAAGCATGGCGGTACAGAAATAAATTCACTGTGAAATACCCGGTCGATCGGGATACCGTCTGTCTGATCCCATACATTTCAGATGAAGTGTACTGGGACTTTGAGCGTGACGAATATAGCCGCAACCGATTGTATACGGGAATTACCCTGAAAATATGGAAGATTTTAAGTGTAGACATGCATTATCTCCTGCAGAGCAGTAAATCCAATGATAAATGGTCGGATGCCAATGTCCTGGGATTGAAACTTTCACTGAAGTTTTGATAAGGCCGGGGTGTTCTATGGTCGGTCAGATGATCCAACTCGCTGAAGAAATTTCAAATATGACACAATATTTTTTGAAATAAAAAGATTATCTGTTGTTTTAAGTATATGAATACCAAGGTTCGATATTTGCAGGAGTTAGCAAATTACGATCTTGAGACTGCTGCTGCCATGCTTGATACAAAGAACTATTGTTAAAAAGGTTGGATTATTCGTATTGTGATTCTTTAATCAAACGAACAGAGGAACTATATAAATGGATAACAAGTCATTGCTTAGAATAGCAAATACGTATTTACAATTTGCTAAGGGGATTGTGGATATTGAGAAAGCCTACCTTTTCGGTTCACGAACCACCGGTAATCCCTCGGAGGACAGTGATATCGATATTGGAATTTTCGTCAGGAGTCTCAATCAAGATTACTTGTCAGTATTACAGAAATTATACAACGGAAGACGCTCTATTATTAACCGCATAGAACCGCATCTATTCATAATTGGTCTGGATCCATCGGGATTTGGTGAGGAAATCGAAAAATCCGGTTTACCGATTGTTGTATAATATTGGGAACACCATCAAAGGGTCAGATCTCTCACTTCGTATCGAGATGACAGATCTCAATAGAATATTTAAGAACCCAGAAAAAATGCAGGATTATTCAGAAGTAATTAAAGAAACCGCGGCGTCCCGAATAAGTTCCCAACAAGCCCTCACATGCCGTTCTTCGGTTTGGGTCTGCCCCAGACTTAATCGGAGCACATAAACACCATTCAGGACCGTATGAGTCAGATAGACTTTACCGCTATCGTTAATGGTATCCAGGAGTGATTTGTTAAAGTCGTTTCCATTGCAATGCCGGAAACAGAGCAGGTTCAGCGGTGCCGGCGCCGCCATCTCGAAATCATCCGATTCTTCCACCCACCGGGTAAACTCCCGAGCCAACCGGACGTGTTCCCTGACATGATGCTGGAGCCCCTCGATTCCGTAATGCCGGATCACCATCCACAGTTTCAGCGCCCGGAACCGGCGGCCCAGGGGAATCTGCCAGTCCCGGTAATCGATCACCGCACCGGATTCAGTGGCCTTGTTCCGCAAATATTCCGGAAGAATGCTCAGTGTATTGATCAGCGCCGCCCGGTCCGCCACATAGAAACAATCACAGTCAAAATTGGTAAACATCCATTTGTGAGGGTTGAAACAGTAGCTGTCCGCATACTCCACACCCCGATGAATATCCCGGAATTCCGGACAGAGCGCTGCTGTGCCGGACATGGCGGCGTCCACATGGAACCATAGATTTTCACGGCGGCAGATCCGGCCGATATCATCCAGAGGATCCATGGCATTGGACGAGGTTGTTCCCACGGTGCCGCAGACAAAGAACGGAGTTTTCCCGGCAGCCCGGTCTTTCTGAATCTGAAGGTCCAGGCAGTCCGGTCGCATGGCATAGGTATCGTCCACATCGATCAGCCGAAGATTCTCTTTACCGATTCCGGCAATTTTGACCGCTTTTTCCACGGAAGAATGGGTCTGGGAGGAGACGTAGGCTACGAGACTTCCATCACATCCGTCGGCATTACTGACGAAATCTGTGGCCCGCTCCCGGGCGGCCAGCAGGGCACAAAGCGCGGCGCTGGACGCGGAATCCTGGATGACCCCGCCACCGGTCTCGCTGGATTTGAATGATTGTGGTAAATCCAGCATATCAGCGAGCCAGTCCATGACGTGGGTTTCAAGCTCCGTGCAGGCGGGACTCGTGGCCCAGATCATTCCCTGAACACCCAGACCGGCAGACAGGAGCTCACCTAAAATGGCCGGCCCCGACGTATTAGCCGGGAAAAATGCGAAAAAATTCGGTGATTGCCAGTGGGTGATTCCCGGCATGATGATCTGCTCAAGATCGTTCATGACAGTCCGGAAATCCTCACCCTTTTCAGGCGGATTCTTCGGCAGTGCACCTCTGATTTCACCGGGTTTTACACGGGACAGCACCGGATACTTCTCCGCCTCTTCATAATAATCCGCAATCCAGTCAATGACCTCTTTTCCCAACTTCCGGAACTCATCGGAACTCATATGGTATGTCATCTCGGTAATACCCTCCTCCTTGAATATGTTCCGGAATCTATTGACCGGTAACGCGTGCTGCCGTAATTTCCCGGACCAGATCCGGCCGGCGATACACGGCAGATAATACATGCAGAATAGCGCGGATGTCCACAGCCACTGCCCGCGCCCGGAACTCGGTGTAAGCATATCCGCAAGCGAGAAACTGAATATTTCCATCGAAAATCAATCCCAGAAGTTTGCCGTCAGTATTGATGACAGGACTTCCGGAACTCCCGCCGGCGATATCCGCAGTGAGGACAAAGTTCAGGGGCGTTGCCAGGTGAAGCACTTCACGGCGCCGGAGATAGCGTTCAGGTAACGCGTAGGCACCGGTGTTTCCGAAAGAATATGCCCGATCAAAAAGCCCATACAGCGTTGTGTGATTTGGCACTTGAGATTCACCCCAATTGTAACCACGGATACTTCCATAGGAAAACCTCAGCGTCCCATTGGCGTCAGGCGGCACGATATCATCACTGAGATTCTGCCGGATCCGGGCTAATGTGATACCCGCGGCGGCCTCCACAGCATGCACCTCTTTCTCAATAACCATTTCCATCTCTCTATATATGGGAGCAACACGTTTTGCCAGGACCAACAGAGGATCCTGACTGTTTTCCACCGCCGATTTTCCATTGTTCAGGAGGGCCCGTCGGATCTCAAGATCAAAAAGACCGGTACCCTCCAGACAGGTTTCAACCACAGCACTGATATCGTGATTTTCCAATGTCATACGTATAAATGGATCTTCCGGGCTCAGGAATGTGAGGGCCTGTTCCAACTGATATTGGAGCAGACGTTTTTCCATATTGAGATGCATCGGCTGGGAGCTGAGAATTCTATGCCGGATCTGATCCAACCGGGACTCTCGATACTCGGGAAGCCGTTCTGCATCCGGTTTTTCCCGTTCGGACCCGTACAGCACCAGCATCACGGCTAACTCACCGATAGTATAGTTACCCAGGTTGACGAGGAGGGATCTCTCAAAAAGTGCCCCGTGCCGGATCTGAGCGTGTTCCATTGCCGTCCAGGGATCACCATACTCGTTCACTGATTCCGGAGATGCCAAAACCTGGTACTTGAGCGCACGCTCCCTCTTCTCCTGACGACGGAGCAACTCGCTGTCCAGTCCGGTCAACCCTCCCGCCATACTTTTCAAAGAATTTCCGATGTAAAACAAGGGCATTTTGGCTTGTCGCGCTTGTTCCGTACCGGTCTTGGCATACGCTTTCAAAACATCCAATTTACCTTGCTGAAACCGGATTTCCATGGGCAGCAGGACATTCCGGATAAATGTCAGTTGAGAAACCGTTTCCGCCCGGTGAGTTTCCCCGGGAAAACCGCAAACAAACGCCGGTTGCTTTTCCTTATAGCCATTTGCAGCCGGCGAGAGATAACCGGGGCTGTGGACTGGTTTGCCACCTTCATAAGCGCGAAGCAGTGTGAAATCCAGGTTGAATCGGGGATAAGTGAAATTGTCGTGTTCCTCACCGAAAAAGGCAACGGCGTATTCCGGGGCGCATACCAGACGTATATCCGTGTATTCCTTGTATTTCATCAGAAAATATATGGAGTCTTGAAAAAATGGGATTACCTCACAATGTACTCCGGACTGCTCATGCGCTTTCTCGATTTCGCTCCGGCGGGTCAGTCGCGCCCGTTCCGCATCCGAAGGTGACATCTCCGGAAGCACGCCGGCCATCACCTGATCCGTGACATCCGTCATCTCCAGCAATACCCGGGCTGTTGCATCGGTTTTAAGTTCTTCAAAACCGGCGTATCCATCGGTCATGAGATCTCTTTCAGGGGAAGAAAGCTGCTGAATCAGGCTCAGGGCGACATGGTGGTTGGTCAGGATCAATCCATCGGGGGAGACGAACACACCGGTCCCGCCGTGATTGATCTGGAGAGTGGCAGACTGAACGGCATGCTGCAATTGGATGTCCGGTGAGAATCCAAACTCTTTCTGAAGCGTTTCCAGAGGTGGCTGTTCAGCTAAATAGAACCCTTCGGCGCACCAGGCGGGGGATGCCCACATCAATATGAATGCCGCCAGTAACCCCGGTATTATTTTACTCATGTAAAACCCTCCCGATCTCTTCCCGGATAGTAGTATATACGGAATAGA
>SWBY01004803.1_pt1 | contig 24181 bp, 23 predicted proteins | sample 4693071 | NCBI WGS metagenome assembly SWBY01 (sample SAMN10267273, study PRJNA491770) | bioreactor metagenome | isolation source: DHS bioreactor inoculated with marine methane seep sediment | place: Japan: Omine Ridge, Nankai Trough | collected 2006-05-06 | reverse complement strand
TCTCGGGACTTAACTTTTCTGGCGAAAAACTTTGGTGTCATCAGAACAGAACTTTGATCCGCTGCCGATCACCATCAGGCATGCTCTTGCCGTATCGACCCTGCCCGCCCATCATTCCGATCCCTTTGACAGAATGCTCATCGCTCAGGCCAGGTTGGAGTCGTTGACCATTGTAACCCGGGACAGGAATATTCTGTTATACGGTGTGAGTTGTATAAAAATCTAAACAGTCAATTCTGATTGCAGATCCCCGCGTTCGCGAGGATGATGCGATTGAGGATCACAGTCACTGATGCGTTCAGTCATTATCATCCCCTGCCCTGGCTTGCCGGGGTAGGGGACGGGAGGGGAAGAGGCCTGGGGAAGAGGTCTAAATCGAATCCAGATACTCCCATCGAGTGAAAGCATCTTCCAGTTCATTTTCGATTTCCGTCAGCCGTTGTTTGGCGCCGGTGATTTTTCCGGGATCCGTGAAGAAGGCGGGGTCGGCCATCCGGACATACAGCGCGTTCTGTTCCGTTTCCAGGGTTTCGATCCGGCCGGGAAGTTCCTCAAGATCCTGTTTTTCCTTATAGGTGAGTTTTGTTTTTGGCCGTGCTTTTTTTGCTTCTTTATACTGTTGTTTTCTGTCCGGTCCCTTTTTGGTTTCCGGTTCCTGATCCGGTTGAAGGGCCAGCCAGTCATCATATCCGCCGGCATGTTCCTCAATGGCGCCGTCGGAAGTGAATGCCAGTGTGCCGGTAACCACGTTGTTCAGAAACGCTCTATCGTGACTGATAAGCAGCACCGTGCCCGGAAACGCCACCAGTTGTTCCTCTAAAAGTTCCAGGGTTTCCACGTCCAGATCATTGGTGGGTTCGTCCAGCACCAGAAGATTGGCCGGCCGTGTAAACAGCCGCGCCAGGAGCAGCCGGTTCCGTTCGCCCCCGGACAGGTGAGCCACCGGCGCCCGGGCCTGGTCCGGTGAGAACAGAAACTCCTGGAGATACGAGATAATATGCTTTTTTCGACCGTTTATCTCTACGAAATCACCGGAAGGCAGCACGTTGTCCCGAACGGATTTTTCGTCATCCAGTTGTTCCCGCATCTGGTCGTAGTACGCCGTGGTCAGTTTTGTTCCGGTTTTCACGCTCCCGGAATCGGGTTTTAGCCGTCCCAGGAGCAGATTCACCAACGTCGTTTTCCCGCAACCGTTGGGACCCATGAGCCCGATTTTATCACTCCTTGCAACAAGAGTGCTGAAATCCCGGATAACCGGCGTGCCGTCATATCCGAAAGCCAGACCGTTCACTTCAAAGACGATCTTTCCCGACAGTTTTCCGGTTCCCAGTTCCATATTGACACGGCCCATCTGGTACCGTCTCTGCTGCCGCTCTTCACGCATCTTCAGCAGCGCTCGCACACGGCCTTCGTTCCGGGTCCGCCGGGCTTTGATCCCTCGCCGGAGCCAGATCTCTTCCTGGGCCATTTTCCGGTCAAACTTTTCACGGCCCAGTTCTTCTATTTCCTGAAGCGCTTCTTTTTTCTTTAAAAACGTGTCGTAATCCCCGGCCCAGTCAAAGATCTTTCCCCGGTCCAACTCAATGATCCGTGTGGACAGCCGCCGCAGGAGCATCCTGTCGTGGGTGACGAAGAGCAGACCGATCCGGGAATTCAGCAAAAATGTCTCCAGCCAGGTAATGGTATCGATATCCAGATGATTGGTGGGTTCATCCAGAAGAAGAAGGTCCGGGCCGGACACCAGGGCCGCCGCCAGGAGCACCCTCCGTTTCATCCCGCCGGACAGGGTGTTGTATGCGTCTTTCCGGTTAAGGGACATCCGGGTGAGTATCCGTGAGATTTTTTCCAGATCCAACCAGCCGTTCAACCGGTCCAGGGCTTCCTGACACCGGTTCATCTGATCGGGATCACGGCCGGGATCCGCTGCCAGCCGGGTTTCCTCATTAAAAAATTTCAGGAGCCATTCCCCGGTTTCTCCCAGACCCGCCGCGACAATTTCAAAGACGGTTCCATCACGATTTTCCGGGATATCCTGGGAGAAATACGAAATTTTCATATCTTTCTCCCGGTGCACGGCTCCGCTGTCCGGGGCCTGGTGACCGGATATGATCTTCATGAGTGTGGATTTACCGGCGCCGTTCCGGCCCAGAAGACCGGTACGCTGATGCCGTTCGATATTCAGATCGATTTCATCCAGAAGGTTCGGTCCGCCGAAAGCCAGCGTGATTTTATCCAGTGTAACAAGCGCCATGGCGGACGAAATCTATCCGAGTTTTCAGGGGGATGCAAGGGTTTTTGGGGGCCGGTAAGCCAGTAGCCAGTGATTCAGTAGCCGGTAAGCCAGTAGCCGGTAAGCCAGTGGGGGGAAGTGATCAGTGGGTTGGTGGAACAAATTAATGTAGGGATGGGTCTTGTGCCCATCCTCCCGTGAAACGTGGTCCAACTGGAACAGGTGATCGTTATGATTGTCTGCGAGTTGTGGGTTTTCATGCCTCCGGTTTTTAGGGAGCCGGTGAGCACCCGGTCGGCCTGCCCATCTCGTCCCGCCGGTACGGCTTCAGCCTGCCAGGCGGGCAACTAATTATTCCAGCCTCGGGATTTATCCCGGGGTTACTATGTCAACGGCGTAAATCAGTGTTTCCGGGTTGTTGTGTACAGATCAACCATCACTGAGATTTCGACTGCGTCGAAATTAGAAGGCTGTTCCTCCGGAACCCCGGAGATCCCCCGGATAAACCGGAGGATGACACCGTGTACGGGGTCGGCACATGACACCGTGTACGGGGTCGGCGCATGACACCGTGTAAGGGGTCGGAGGATGACGGCAGATTGGGATGGGATGACACCGGGGACGGTCGGGTAAGAGCATGACACCGGGAACGGTCGGGTAACAGGATGACGGCAGATCAGGATAGGATGGCACCGGGGATTTACCGTGTCCTGTAAGGTTTCAGAATATTGTTCCGAACCAGCGTACTAAAAATTTCTTCCGCAATGATGCGGTATGTGTCGGTGTCGGGGTGGCCCCCATGGAGGAACAACTGGACCTGACCCAGTTGTTTCAGATTCCCTAGAGTGACGGGATAAAACCCATCCTGGAGTGGCATTTTATCAATGACGTGAGTGAAATGACCGCCTCTGTTCAGGAAGAGCAGGGGCCGCTTCACGGACAGGTTTTCTGCGATGAATGTGGTGATTTTTTCCTGGAACTGATCCTGGGTCACGCGCCGGATATGCGTTTGGTTTGAATCCTCAACAGCAGCGTCCATTTTTTCAGCGGTCTTCCTCTGGGCCAGCCACATAATGAACTGACCGGTGCGAGAATGCGTGGTGACAGCTGCGGCTTTCAGGTGCCACGGTTTCAGGACCGGTCGTTCTTCATCGGTGATTTGAAGGTGGGTCATATCATTCCGGCCGGTGGAAATCAGAATGATGTCAGGGTTCAACAGGTGATCAAGGATCCGGGCATGTTCCAGGGCCTGATGGGTGGTGAACCCGTTGACTCCGGCATTGATGACCTCAAACTGCCTGTCACTGTGTTTCACCGCCCATTTTTCAAGAAAATCCTGGAGATGTGCGGAATAGGTCTGATCATCGTTGACGCCCCAGCCGAACGTGCCGCTGTCGCCGGCGCAGAGTATCCGGACGGTATTTTCCGGTTTGGGAACTGCGGGTTCGGCGCCCCGGGTGGAAAATGAGGAGATTGCTGCGCCGTTCTCACCGATCCACCATGCATTGAGTGTTTTTCCCGGGAACGGTATCCAGAACCGGTGCGGATCCCGAAGATAGCTATCGGCATCGGTGGGTTCAAAATGCTCACCGAATTCCCCGGGATGGGTCATGGGCTGGAACGTAAACCCTGTGATTCGCATAAAAATTTCCAGACCGCCAAAAAAGAGGATGACCGCAAAAATCCCGAAAACCAGTTTTTTGGTGACGCTCAAAGCGGATGTGGTTGATTTATGTCCCATGGGTTATTCCTGCTCGAATTCCGGGAAATCCGGTGATTCCCGGTCCGGCACATCCTCACAGGCGCACCGGAACCCGTAAGACCGGTTTCCCACCTGTTCATAGTTAAACGTGCGGAATGTGGTCGTGGCAAACCGGGAATCCAGAGTCCAGCTCCCGCCCCGGAGTTCCGGCAGGAAGACGGTTTTGAAGGACGGATAGAAGCGGTAGGGATGTTGGTTTTCCGGATAGGCTTTCATACTGCCCAGCACCCATTCCCAGACGTTGCCCGACATCTGCCGGACCCCATAGGGACTCTCACCTTCCGGATAGGCAAATACGGATTCCGGGGTGGCCCGCTCCGGCCCCAGACCCTGCTGAAACCGGTCATTGGGCAGAACCCGGGCATAATCGGGATTCCATTCATTTCCCCAGGGATACATCCGGCCGTTGGTGCCCCGAGCCGCTTTTTCCCATTGCACCAGTGTCGGCAGCGTTTTCCCGGCCCATTTGCAGTAGGCCAGTGCATCGATATACCGGACGTAATGCATGGCTGTTGAACCGTCCATTTTTTCCAGTTTCTTCCACTGGAGCGGCTGGAAGAATTTTCGTTTGTAATGGAGTTCACCCTGTTGGGTTTTCCAGAACCGCGCAGTTTTGTACCCGTTGTCCTCCACAAATTTCCGGAACTGATCAATGGACACTTCATATTTATCGATATAAAACCCCTGCACGTCCATGGTGTGGCGGGGACCCGCCTCCGCCCAGCCGGTGTCCGTACCCATGATGAACTCACCGGCGGGAACAAATACCATGACACTGCCGTCACCGGGATGAATGATCTCAACACCCGGTGGATCATCCGCAGCCACACGGATCGATGCCAGCACGATCATTATTGTCACGAGGATTGTTACGGCAGGATTGTTATTTGGTTGATTCCGGTTTTCCCTCTTCATCCGGAAAAATGTATCATGTTTACATGGAAAGGGGAATCTCTTCGTCTTACGCACTTTTTGTGCGGCAGCCTGTTTTCTATTCGGCAGAAAACACAGTATATCAACTTTGATGGTTGACTGACATACCATCAATTGATCAAATCCGTAGGTGCTTTCGACTTTTCGTGCGGCAGCTTGTTTTCTATTCGGCAGAAAACACAGTATATCAACTTTGATGGTTGACTGACATACCATCAATTGATCAAACCCGTAGGTGCTTTCGGCCGAAAGCACACCCAGGCGACGAACAACTTATAGCACGACCTTTTCCGGCCAGGGATCCGTCTGTGATGTTCCCCACAGTTTGCTGATGTAATTGATGGAAAATATGTCTTCAAGCGCATGCAGCCAATAGGTACCCCGGTCACTCAGTACGATCTGTTCACCATCACCCTTCAAGAACCCCAATAATGATAATGGTTTTATGTATTTCCCATACACGGAGTCAAACTCTGTTCCGAACCGGTTTCTAAAATCCTCTTTCCGGAATCTCGTCTCATATATTCTCCAGTAGAGCCAGCCTGCCATCTGGAGATGTCTGGTCAGATCAATGGACAGGGCGATGGGCAGGGTATCCCGGTTCACAGTCTTGATATATTCGACAACATTGAAAGTGTTCAGATAAAAAATATCTTTCAGGTAGGAACCGCCGCTGGCGCCCAGACCGATATAAAGGGGCACGGTCACCGAACAATATCTTGGGACACCTCGCCGGGTAAATGCCCAGACAGACGTTCTGTCAAATCCGGCGCTATAGAAAATATCTTCCAGGATTTTCAGCATTTTTCTCCGCCTGAAAATGGTGGATATCTTGTGTATTGACCCATCAGAATTGCTCCCAAACCCGGTGTAAGGGAACCTGAACAGAGGGTACGCTGCGACCTGGTCGACACCCAGTTGAACCAAAGCGTGTCCTGCCTGTTCAATCTCGGCGTGCGTCTGATCCGGCAACCCGAATATGAAATCAACGTTGACACAGGTGAAATTGTTACTGACGGCACGACTAACAGATACTTTCACTTCCTCCGTTGTATACGGCCTTTTCAGTGTTTTCAGGTGCCGGTCCTGCAACGCCTCCACTCCAATACTCAGATGCCGTATGCCCATGGACCCGATTTTATCAAGATTCTCAGCACTCAAATCATTGGGATGACTTTCCATATGGATATCACATTGAATATTCAACCGGCTTTTTAAATGGGTCAGTATATCTTCAATACCGTTATGAAGCATTGTTGTCGGTGTCCCGCCTCCGATATACAGGGACGTTACCGGTCTGTTTCCGACAATTCCAGCGTAAACATCGATTTCCTTTCTGACTGCCGCAACGTATTTTTTCGCCACATCCGGATCATATATTTCTTTATTGTAGGGGCAGTATGGGCATATCTGTTTACAGAACGGGATATGAAGATAAACCCCGAGTTCATCGATGTCCTTGAATTTCTCACTCAGACCCTCAGAAGACGGTATTCGATTATCCAATGCGAACCCTGTTTCCCGGGTAAATCGTTTGCAAATTATTTTTCGGATGGTGTTTTCAATCATATCGTTACTCAATCTCGCATGTTTTTATGACGTAATCTTTGAATTCCCGCAAAAATTCAATCGCCTCTTTTTCGGCTCGATTAATGAAAGTATCTTTGAGAAATCCCGGTTTGAGTGTGCAGGTCTGGTAGTATTCAATCCGGCATTCGGTCTCACCGGGAGTGATCTGATAATAACCCGATGAAGCCAGGATATCCGGCATGATACCCATATTGTTTTGATTAAAAATCATTTCAAAAGCGACCTTCTGTTCGTCCTTATTCAGGGTTCTGCGCCAGGAGGATGTGTTTTCAAATATCATATACCGCCGGTAGACGTACTGGACCTCATTCCAGGAATTGCCTTGATCAAGGAGTTCAATTGATCGGGCTCCGGCTGTGAAATTAATGATGTGTTTGATATCGAATACGACGTCAATCAGACACTCCGGATCGGCTTTGACGTGAAAACTGCCCCGGAAGGAATAGGATGCGTCATCCCGGAGGAACTCATGGGTCATGCCCCTGTCGGGACTGCCGGATAACACGGCAGATGCACTCAGCAGCAGGATAATGATTCCAAAAGTTACCCGTGTCATATCTTGCCTTCACCCCATCCGGTTAAAAATATTTAAAGGCGTTCAATACCGCAGACGGTTTCAATTTTAAGGTCTGCTGAATTTCAGGATAACTCAGATACCCGCAATTTCGGCACAATTCGGGATCACCTGAGAACCTGCAGCAATCATATATTTTTCCGTGTTCGTACACCTTGCAGATATCCAACGGCCGGTCCCAGTCATTTTCGAGAGCTGATTTTAAGCCTGCCCTTGAATTCAAAATTTTGTATTTCTTTTGATAGCTTAGCAGTTCGAGCAGGGTTTCATGTCTTTCTTCCGGATCAAGATACAGATCATCAATTCCATAATACGGTGTGTGAAAATAGAAAAATATCCCTCTGATTTTATCTATCTGGGTCGTGAATTCACAAAACTCCCTGATTTCGTCCCGGTTAACCGCGTTGATGGTGTAATTGATGTACAGGGAGGTGTGCGTGGATTCATAAATGTTTTCCATGATCCTGTCAAAGGTTTCGCCCCGGATGAAATCATGGGTCTTTTTCAGTCCATCCATGCTGATAAACACGGTGCTGGCCGATGTCTCAAGCGGCTGGGTACCGTTGGTATAAATGATGGTTGTAAAAAAACCGGCATTGCGTGCGTACCCGACAACATCTTCAAGATTGTAATTGCCGTCCCGCCAAATAAACGGTTCGCCTCCTTCGAAATAAACGGTCCGGCCTCCCTTCGAGTAGAATGCATCGAGTGCACGGATCGATTCCTGATAACTCAGATCCGGGAGTCCGCGATTGGCGGCTCTGCAATGCCGGCATTTCAGATTACACGTATCATTCAGAACTATTCCGCAGATAAGCGGAGTGTTCTTCCGGAAGACTTTATGATCGATGATGAATTTTATTCCGAAAAATATCGGGTTCATACCTATAGTATCGGTCCGATATGGTTTTTCTGCAACTCTGTCCTTGCGCCGGCCGGTGATCTCTCCCTTGAATCCGGACTCCATTCTGAGTAATAATTAAATTAATGGGGATGAATCGTGGGTTTGCAGAGGAGCGGGGGTTTAAGATGTTTGGAGGTTGATCATGAAACGGTTCATGGCAGTTTTTATTATAATTTCCGCAGGTATTCTGCCTGGAGTAAATGCCGGTTTTTACGGTTCGGCGCCGGCTCCGGCAGCGACACCAAATCCCCTAATTGAAGCCATGAAATTTCCGTCAGTCTTTGACTGGCGGGAGAATGGCGGCACCACCCCTGCCCGGACACAGAACACTACCGGTCCTTGCTATCCCTGCTGGGCGTTCAGTCTTATTGGTGCAGCAGAATCGGTATTTAAAATTGCCTTGGGAACGGATTTTGATCTATCGGAACAGCAACTTCTGGACTGTAACACCAACGGGTATGGATGCAGTGGCGGATTTGTGAATGGGTGGACAGCCCTCAGGGATTACGGTGCGGTGTTGGAAACGTGTTATCCATTCATTGCCGAGGATACTGAATGCCGGCAGTCGGAATGTGAACCGACGGGCTGGATCGCCGGGGTCTATCCCGTGGCAGATACCGTCAAATCCATCAAATACGCCCTCATGGTTCACGGCTGTCTATCCTGCAGCATGACCATATACAATGATTTCATGTTCTATTCAGAAGGATGCTACGAAAATCCCGGCACGCAACCCATCAATCACGGAGTGGTGATTGTGGGATGGAACGATACCATGTGTGACGGCGAGGGTGCATGGATGGTGAAAAACTCCTGGGGGGAGAACTGGGGGGATGGCGGTGTTGCTTACATGAAATACGGTACTGCCAATATCGGCAGGCATTCCCAATGGTTTGAATACAGCCCGACGCCTCCGGATCCATCGGTCCACTACCGGTTTTTCATGCCCGATACGGATCTGACAGTCGGGGAATGGTGTGTGCTGGAACGGTGTTGCGGCAATGCATCGGCGGAAGCCATTGATTTTCTGGAGTTCATTATTCTGGATATTCATGGTCAGTACTGGTTCTATCCGGATTTTACCCATGACCCGGACTGGCAGGAAAACTCGCTGACTCCCGATAAATATCAGGCGGATGTCCTGGTGGCGTTTCAGTGGCCGCCGGATACCGGCACTCTCACGAATATCCGGTTCTGGGGCGGAATACTGAACGCAGCAACGCACGAGCTTCTGGGGTGGGATATGGTGGAATGGTCCTCTTCTGAGTGACGAGGAACCGGATAATGTGTTCTCTTTCGTGCTCGTGCTCGTGCTCGTAATCGTAATCGATTGTATTTATTGACGAAGTTTTAAATCAATCCTCAACTTCCCGCTTCTCGGATCCTGTGATATAATCATCACCGGTGAGGGTTGGTAATTCCGGAAGAGGGGAAATAAAAGATGAAAACATTACAAATAATCATAACACTCAGTATCTGCTGGGGAACTTTGATGATAACCGGTTCTTTGGCAGACGCATCTGAGACGATTCATACGGAATCGTTTGCTGTGGAGACCGGTACATTTGAGATTGTGGCGGACGGTTCGGGTCATCGAATTGATATGGCGGGATTTAACCGGATAGCGACACCGGGGAATCCCATGCTTCCGGTGGGGAACTATTGTTTTGCACTGCCTCCCGGTGCACGGGTTCTGGATGTGACCGTCACCGGTTTGAACCCGGAAATCGTTCCCGGTGTCTTTGATGTTTTTCCGGCACCGCCGGCTCATATTTTGTGTGAGACAAAAAATCCCGGACTTCAGGAAAGAAACCAGGAGGAATGGCGGCAGAACCGGGAAGAAATATATGGCAGCGACCGGGGATATCCGGAAATACCGTGCCGATTGATTACCTCGGGAACTTACCGGGAATATGCTTATGTATCCGCTTCTTTCTGTCCTTTTACATACCATCCACAATCAAAACGGCTGATGCTGTATCGTCAGGGACGGATCACCGTGACTTACTCACAGGCGGATGTTGAACTCACCCGGGCGGACCCCCTGTCTGTTTCTTACGCATCACGGCTTTTTACTAATTTCACTGATGTGAAGGATCTCTACCACAGTCCGAAATCGGCCCCAAACGGGCCCTCCAATAAAAAAGACTATCTGATATTGACCGCTGAATCGTTAATGCCTGTGATTGAGGCTACCGGATTTATATCCTGGAAAGAGTCTCTTGGTTACCATGTCAAAACGGTTTTTGTGACGGATCCGGATATTGTGTCGCAGCCCGGCCGGGACCCTGCGGAGCAAATCAGGAATTATCTGCGGAGCGTTTACTCCGTGCTTGGCGTTAAATACCTGCTGATTATCGGGGACGTGGAAACCGTGCCCATGCGGTACTGCTATCCTGATGCCTCGAACCATACCAATGAAGCGGGTACCGTGAATCCACTCACCAGCGGCGAAGTTCCCACGGATCATTACTACGCGGATCTGTCGCTGCCGGATGCGTTGTCCTGGGATAGCGATGGTGACGGATTTCATGGGGAGTTTGGTGAGGATGAACCGGATTTTCTGGCTGAAATTTCCGTGGGCCGGATTCCCACACGGCTCCATGCCCGGGTGACATACACCCTGGAAAAGATCGTGAATTTTGAGTCTGACCGGGGGGAGTGGAAAACCAATGCGCTTCATGGCGGTGCGATTCTCTTTTTTGAAGACGAGAATCACAGCGGCCGTTCCCGGATCGACGGCGCCCGGTATCCCCATCATATTGAAACCACGGTGATGGACGGCTGGAACATCACGCATCAGTGCGAAAAGGAAGGTCTGGACACATCTGAATACGACTGGGATGCCATCAGTGAAGCGGCGTTCAATTCGAGTTGGCGCAACGGGCAGTATGCTGTGGTGAACTGGGCGGGACATGGTTGGTCAAACGGCGTCGGCAGAATGGTCTGGCACAGTGATGACGGGGATGGTGTTCCGGAGTATGGTGAGATCAGCAGTCCGTTTTTTATGTCCATCTGGTCGAACCTCGAGGATGATTATCCGTCGATTGTGACGGCGGTTTCGTGCCTGGTGGGGTATCCGGAAGTAAACTCCGATGGCCGGCTGGGTGTGGATCTGCTGACAAAATCGGGATTCGGTGCGGCCGCCGGAATTGTTTCTTCGACCCGGCCGGCAGCGGTTACCTCGCTTTTTCCCGATGAATGCGGCGGTGCGGAAGGCATCACCTATGAATTTAACCGGTATCTGATTAATGGTCCCGCCGGCCCTGAAAAAACCGGCGATGCACTCTACCGGGGCAAATACAGCTCCTGGCAGAATTTCACGTGGAATCACTGGTACGATTACCTGAACATGTATAACTACAACTATTATGGTGACCCGGCCATGGCCCGGGAAGGCGCCGAGCCGCTGCCACCCTGTGAAACCGGCGTGACCCTCTGGATGCCGGATACCCATTTCTGTCCCGGGGATACCGTGAGCTGCCAGGCGGAACTGTGCAATCAGACCGGCGAAACAATGCTGGAAACGCCTCTCTTTGTGCTGCTGAACGTTTACGGCGAATATTTCTTTGCACCGTCTTTCAGCACGTTTGATTGTTACACACTTGATATTCCGACCGGAGAATCATCTCAGGTGATTGTGCCGGAATTCACCTGGCCGATTGATACGGGATCCGCGGAAAATATCACCTGGCTTGCCGTTCTGACCAATCCTCAGATGAGCGCACTCATCGGGGAGATCAACACCTGGACATTCGGCTGGAGCCCGGAATAGGGTTTAACCGGCACCAAGACAGTTCAACACCGACGTCGTACAGATCACTTCCGTGCCTTTTTCTTTTTGGAGGGTCCATTCCCGGTAAGCATCGTCGTATGCCTCAGGATAAACGGCACCCTTATTCAACGGTTTGAAAATACTTCGCCTCAGAGCGGTTTCCGTTATGGCCATGTGCGGTTTGATCCGGGTGATTTTCCACGCGGGAGCCCCTTTTGTCCGGCCGATGACTTCGATGTGGTAAATTCCCGTCCCGATCGCTTCCTCCCGGTTGTGAATAACAATCCAGCGATCCTGCGTGTCAGTGCCCTTGATGGACCAGATTCCCGGGGTGTGGGATTGGAGGGTTGGTTCACCGGCTTCCACGGGTGTGAGCGCCAGTAAAAGCCCTGTCAAAATTACCGATATGAGTTTCATTTGTTCCGCCTTTTACATGAACATTCATTTTGTCCAATACGATGGTAACCGCATCGATACCAACGTTGTAGGGGCCGGCCTTGGAGGCTGCCCTCAATGATGGGGTAAACAACCGGATTTCATGATGGTAACCGCAAGGGAGGGTAACCGCAAGGGATTACCCCTACACAATTTGGATATTACAAACCAATGCAGGGGCCGGCCTTGCGCCTGCCCTCAATAATGATTCTTTGATATTTCCTTATAAACCATATAGAATTTCGTGAGTTTCAGAGAGATCTGAATACCGATAACCAATTCGTCCGGTAAAGGCACCGGAAATGGAGGAAGAGATGGGATTATTTGATTTTGTGAAAGATGCCGGCGCCGGTATTTTCGGTGGTGGCGGTATGGATTCCGGGGAAATCGAGACGTATCTCAGGAAAGAATTCGGAACCACGGTAACCAGTCTGAAAGCGGCGATAAATGAGGGTACCGTCCGGCTTGTCGGTGCTTGTGAGTCCATGGATATCAAGGAAAAAGTGATCCTCATGACCGGGAATATCGAGGGTGTTGTCGGTGTGAACGATGATTTTCTCCGGGTGATAGCAGCAGGGGAAACGCTGCAGAAGCAAGACGAAGCACCCGCCATTCCGGTTGATGATGTCACAGAGGAACTTGCGCTGCCGGAAGATGCCGTGGTCAGTGAGTTCTATACGATCAAGGCTGGGGATTCACTCTCGAAAATCGCCAAAGAATTTTATGGGGATCCCTTGAAATACACAGCACTTTTTGATGCAAACAAAGAAGTGATCAAAAACCCGGACCTGATCTATCCCGGGCAGCAGATCCGGATTCCAAAGGATCTGTAGGGCCGTCCTCTGTAACCGTTCATCAAACCTGTCATTTTGACGACCTGTCCTGCCAAAGCCAAATCACCGGCAGAAACGCCGTCGGAAGCGAAGCATCACCCTGTTTCGACGCAGCGGAGCTAGACCTTGTCCGAAAAGTCTGTTGGTTGTCAATACATCGTGTACAAAGCCTTTTTGATCTCAGAACAAGGAACAAGGAACGGTGATTTTTGAAGTTTTGTCTACTCTTACTTCAAAAATTTTAAATCCCTGTTCCTTGTTCGTAAATCATTCGAGCCTGGATTCGAAATAATCCAAGTATCCATGATCAGCATCATTCCTGAATTACCTTTTCGGATTCCCTCGAGCTGGGAGAAATCTCAAAGCACGAACCATTAATAAGCTTCGTCTGTGGTGTGAATGATTTATTGTTGGGTGAGATTGCTGACTTCGTATCGAAATGAAGCAAGAACTGAACAAATCCGTCCCGGTGAGCGTATACATGTCAGAGGAATCGAAACGCGGGTTGCCGGGAGGATCGGAGAATGTTCAATTTCATACTGAGGATCGTGCTGGTACTGCTGTCAGTGGCGCTTGTGGGGGAACTCATGACATGGCTTCAAGTGGACACTGTCTACCCGATCATCGCCACGTTGTTCGCCTCGATTTTCTTCTTTTTCAGGGATTATCTCACCGGCGCCGGTTTTGCTGTTAACACTCACATGATCACATCCTCCACTCCTGAATTTTTATGGCGGTGGCTGGCGTACGCCGGATGGTGTTCCGCCGTGGTGGTGATGTTTGTGGATGTGATGCGATAAACGGGAAGCCTCGGAAAGCCTGCCTCAAAACCCTGCACCTGACGCTAAGGTATCATTCCAGCGACCTGTCCCACCCTCAAATTCAATTTTGACGAACGCATTCAGATGTTTATAATACGCGTTGTGATGGTCCATTTTGGAACCTGGTTGAAATAAAGGGGGTTGATTTATGGGACGATTCCGGCGATTGAGTATCGGTATTGTATTGATCTGTATGTTCTGGGCACCACTGGCGATCGGTGCGGAGATCACTGTCCGGTTTACATCACCGGTAACCGGCGGAGATATCATTTTTCAGCTGTTTGATTCGCCGAACACCTTCGGGGATTTCCGGGATCCGGTGTTGTGCCGGATTGTGGCTGCTGATGGTTGCAGTGAGATGACTCTGACTGATGTTTCACCGGGTGAGTATGCTTTTATGGTGTTTCATGACAGGAACAGCAACGGGGATCTGGACAAGAATTTTATCGGTATTCCCGTGGAAGCCCTGGGATTTTCCGGAGGGTACCGACCCAAAGGTCCGCCGGTATTCAATCGGGCAAAATTTACCCTTTCTGAAAATGGGACAGTCCGGTTTGATGTGACATTGTATCAACCACTGGGGAAACGCGGCCGGATCGGTGTGGGTCCCGGGATTATCGCCCGAAGTAGTCCGTACCGTGATTACCACGGAAACCGGTTCCAGGGAATGCCTGCCGTAACCTTTATCGGGAAGCGATTCCAGATAATGGGTCCGCGGATTCAGGTCGGTCTTGCCCGATGGCAAAAACTGTCTGTGGCTGCCGGTCTCCAATACCGCATGGGCGTCTATGAAGAGGATGAGAGTTCCTGGCTCCAGGGTATGGGTGATCGCAAAGACACCCTGATGCTGGGTCTGAATGTTAAATACAAATTGCCGGGGGGGATCGATACCCGGCTGGGTTATACTTACGATGTTCTCGACCGAATCGGCGGCGGAGCTGCCGGGTTTACCATCGATAAATCGTTTCAACTGGGAATTTTCCGGTTGAGTCCGGGGATCGGACTGCGATGGTTCAGCTCACGGATATCAAACCATGATTTCGGGGTTCCCCGGGAGGATGCCACTTCATTCCGCCCGGAATACCAACTGGATGATACGCTGAATGTCGTGATTGGTCTGGGCACCTTCATCGAAATCACCCGGAACTTCATGGTGATCATGAATTTCAATGCTGAATTCCTGGATGAAGATATCCGGAACAGTCCCATTGTCAGTGAAAACTACGTGATCAACGGGTTTATGGCGGTCAATTACGTTTTTTGAGGGTAGAAATCATGAAGACACTCATTGCCTATGCCACGACTCATGGATGCACGGAACGATGTGCCGGATTACTCCGGGATATGCTCACCGGTACCGTGGATCTCATCAATCTTAAAAAGAAGGATGTCATCGATTTTGAGCTTTATGACACCGTTATTCTTGGCGGTTCCATTCATGCGGGAACCATGAAAAAATCGGTGAAAAATTTTGTGAAAACCCATGAACAAACCCTCCTGAAAAAGAAAATCGGTTTGTTTGTCTGCTGCATGTATGAAGGGGAACAGGCCGAAACGCAGTTTAAGGATGCGTTCCCGGAACCGCTCAGGGCACATGCCGCCGCAAAAGGCATATTCGGTGGTGAGTTTGATTTCAGTAAGATGAATTTTGTCGAGAAATTCCTGGTGAAAAAGATTGCCGGTGTGGCGTCGGATGTCACCCGGATTGAAACAGAAGCGATTAAAAAATTTGCAAATTGTATCAAGCAATGAATTTGATCTGAAATCCCAACTCGGGAAACCTTTGACAAACCCATCTGATTTATACATACTTATACATATGAAAACGACACTTAATATCGATGATGAGTTGATTAAAAAGGCTGCTCGGCTGACAGGGATTTCCAGGAAGACATCCCTGGTCCGCCTCGGACTGGAAGCGCTGATTGCCCGGGAGAGTGCCCGCAGACTGGCGGAACTGGGCGGCTCAGAGAGCGAACTTGTCGCTATACCAAGGCGCAGGTCAGGCATTGCTGGATGATTCTGGTCGATACCTCAGTCTGGATCGATCATCTGCGAGGCGATAACAAAACACTAAAACATATCTTAACCGGGGATAAGGTGATTTCTCATCCATTTATCATTGGTGAGATTGCATGTGGCAATTTGAAAAACAGGGAAGAAATATTAACTCTTCTTGATGCATTGCCCAGGGCATTGATTGCGGAAGAGAATGAGGCGAGACACCTGATTGAAACCCGGGGACTTTTTGGCAAAGGTCTGGGGTGGGTGGATATGCATCTGCTGGCATCCGCACGGTTGACGGGTTGCCGGTTATGGACGTTGGATAAATCGCTTCATCGCGGGGCAAGAATTTTGAAGATTGCAGCAGAATTATAAATCGATATCCGGGTCAAGCGATTTCCCGGGCTGCCATTTCCCGCCACTCCGTTTGGTCTCAATCCGTTTTTTCCGGTATTTCAGTTCCTGCAGAGTGGCATGATCGAAGGGGCAGTGGCTGTCGTGTTTTTCCACGGCGTCGCAGACGATCCGATGGGCTTCATCAAAATCCTTTTGTTGATGTTCCAGATACTTGGCAATCTCCAGATAGGGAAAGAGATCGAATCCGGTGATGGTCCGGATCATCAATCGCCAGAGTTCAAGCGCATCGTCCCAGCGCTTGTGGCGTTTCAACATCAGCGACAGCCGCCTGAGCGCATCCCGGTAAATTTCCGGTTCCAGTCCACTCTGGAGCGCGCTTCTGTACTGTTCTTCAGCCGGGCTCATCTCGCCGGCATTGTCCAGCATCCGGCCGAAGGCATACAGATCGGGACCGGGCGCTGCGCCGCCGTCCTCGGGTGGGCAGGACAGAAACCTCAGCATTTCCGATAAAATCGCCGCCATAGACACGATATCGTGGGAGTTGTGTGCAAAGGCCTGGTGAATGAACCGGGCGTCCCGGGACCGAAGGTATTTAAAGTACAGGTCCGGCATGAGCGCACCGGGCATGTCGTCCACTCGGTGAAACCCCAGAATACCTTCTTCCACAGACGTCAGTTTGCAGTTTTCCAGCCGGAACCGGTAAAGCCGCCGTGTCGCAGTGAGCAGATCGAAATGGGGAGGATCCGTCATGGGAAGTTTCCGGCGGTTGGCCGTGAACCGGGTCTCTATCAGGGGCCAGTCGTATGTCCGGCCGTTATAAGACACCAGAGTATCGAACCGGGACATCAGATCGGAAATGGCGTCCAGCACAGCGGGTTCTTCCGGGAAATCCCGCATGAAAAACTGGTCCACAATAAACGACCGGTCCTGAAAATATCCGAATCCCGCCATAAAGATGTATACACCGGAACCGGTATCCAGCCCGGTGGTTTCGGTATCAAAAAAGAGTGTTTTATAAAAATCCGGATTCCGGTACCGGGTGTCGGTGCAGATGTATTTCAGCCCGGTGGTGTCTTGATCGAAAAGCGAAAACAGACTCACTGATCCCTGGTAATGGTGCCAGGGATACTCGGTACGCACACGGAAACACGGCCCGGAAGGCGTCTCGATAATCTCACCGGGCACCAGATCCTCAATACTCTGACCGGGCCCCTCAAGAAATTCTTCCGTGAGAAGTCCCCGGTTTATGCCCGGGACCGACAGTGCCGTATTGTTAACGTCTGCTGCCGGTGTCTCCGGCGTTTTAACGTTGGCGATGAGATTCCGCAGTTTATCCAGAGTGGCCTGTTTTTCGGGGTCCGTTTTCTGTGGAGGGTCCGATTTCTGCGGAGATTCAAGCGGCTGCTTCTTTTTCTTTTTTTTGAGCTGTTCCAGCTTTTTCAGAATATCCGACATCGTTCCATGCAGATTATCAATCCACGCCTTTCCACTTTATAGAGCAAAAAACAATAGCTACCAGATTCATCTCAAAACCTCTCGAAATCGACAGGTTTATCGATTTACGAACAAGGAGCAACGAATTCAGATTTTTGAAATGAAGGTAACCAAAACTTTAAAAAATCGTATATCGTTAATCCTTGTTCTGATATCAAAAAAGCTTTATACACAATAGATTAAGAGTCTTCTGACTTTTCAAGCACCCTCTATCTAACTTGTTAATCAACAAATGTGATCCAACCGTAAGGATCCGCATTCTCGCCCCACTGTATGCCCGTAAGACCGTCATACAGTTTCTGACTCAGTTCACCCACATCCGGGGTGATTTCCCGGGTGTACCGGCCAAAATAAGCAGAGATTTTACCAATGGGTGTGATCACGGCCGCCGTGCCGCATCCGAAGGTTTCGTCGGCGCCATTGAGAACCTCTTCAAGGGGAAGAGCCCGTTCCTGAACCTCAAGCCCCATCTGTTCAGAGGCAATTTTCAGAATGGATTTTCGGGTGATCCCTGAAAGGATGGTATCACTTACGGCCGGTGTGACCAGTGTGTTCCCGAACCGGGCCATGAAATTACACGCACTGAGTTCTTCGATGAATTCGTGGCGGTTACCGTCCAGCCAGATGGCTTCCTGGCAGCCGTTTTCCTTGGCATACGAAGTCGCAAGCATACTCATGACGTAGTTGGCGCCGGTTTTATAGGCGCCGTGACCGCCGGGCATGGCCCGGACCATGTGGTGCACGGACATGGCATGAAGGGGTTTGAACCCCGTGGCGTAGTACGGTCCCACCGGGGAACAGAACATCAGGAATTTTGGTTTAAAACTGGGGGCGACACCCAGACCGGCTTCACCACACAGAATGGGCCGGATATACAAAGAACCCCGTTTGTTGGGATCCGCTTCAAACTCCGGAATATATTTTTTGTTGAGCTGAACAAGTTCAATGGCTTTCTCAACGAACATCTCTTCCGGGACAGGCGGCATCCGGATACCCCGGGCTGATCGGGCAAACCGCGCAGCATTCTCATTGATCCGGAAAAGACGGGCTTTGCCGTCCCGGCCGAGATACGCTTTCGCACCCTCAAAAATGCTGTTGCCGTAATTCACACCGTAGCTGGCGTAATGGACCAGGAGTCGCGGATCGTCCGGCGGAAGAAACTCCCCCTGACCGTCCCATTCACCCGTTACCGTGTTGAATGAATCATTCATATAAACAAAATCAGTTGTTTTAAATGCAAATGCCATGAATTCCTCCTGTTAAAAAAAAACCGTAAAAAAAACGTGAAAAAAACATCTCCGGATACACTATTTCCGTACCGTGAAAAAATCAAGAGGGTTGTGACGGATAGTGCATCAGGATGCACAGAATCAGAGATGAATCTTGGAGACTGTCTTAAAACCTAACATCTGAACTTAAGTGTCATTCCGCGAAGGCCGGAATCCATGCAAGCAAGAGGGGTGTAACGTGTCATTCCGGCGAAGGCCGGAATCCATGCAAGCAAGAGGGGGTAACGTGTCATTCCGGCGAAGGCCGGAATCCATATAAGCACAAGGCGGAAATCACCATAATTGCAGCCTCCAGCTGCGAATTGCTTGATATGGTGTAAAACCATGGTAGATCCCGGATCCAGCTTATCAGGATATGCGTTATCTCGTGGTGGCGATGCTGTACATTTTAAAATTTCCCGCATCATCATAAATGAGCAACTTCTTTCCATCGTTTGTCATTTTTACACCACCGAATTCTCTAATATTGTGTATGATTTTACCATTTTTATTTAAGAAAAGTCGCTCGCATGTTCTTGATATTTGCCGGAAAGTATCGTAATCACTTTCATTACTGTTCCATGATTTCGTTCGAGTAACAAGAATCAAATCACCATTTTCAGAAACAGCCGGCAGATATGAAAATTCATACCCTTTCTTGTCATTCTCCAATGTCCAAACTTCCTTGTCCTTATCGATATTGTATAGAGTCAAATAGTGTCCATGCCTGTCTTTTGCTTTCACGTAAACAATATGCAAGCCATTTTTATCGGTGAAGAACTCGTGGCTCATTATGCGGTCTGGATATGAAGAAGTCATGTCTACCCAGAATGGCAATTTTGTAACATCATAGGGTTTGAGATCAACATGCGTGTGGAATTCTTCTTCCGTGATCTCAGCACCTTCAGGATTGAAATATTGCATTTCAGTGTCTTGTCGTTTCCATTCCCATTGTTCATATGCGAATTCGCCGATTTTATTCAAAGACATTTCCACGATGGGCATCGGATTTGAACAGCTATCCACTTCCAGTAGAATAGATCCGGCTTTATCATAAACCAATAACCGCTTCGTCATACCGGATCGTAGATTTCCTTCTATCAGCATCGTATTGCCGTTGTCCGCGATTACACACTCATCCAGACAGCAGTTCCAGGTTCTATAATCTCTTTTGTCTGCTTTTTGGTTAACAGGTCGGGACAAGATGGGTCTTTTTCCCAAAGCAGCTTCCGATTGCCGACAGCATCGATTTCATAGAACTTGAATCTACGGTCAAAACGGTCGGTTTTATTGGTGTAATACATCTGGAAAACGCCAAGATAGTTGTAGTTTTGCGATGGTACCACGAAGTCCGTAACCACTAAATTCAATTCTGACAAAGTATCATCTTTTTTTGCCCTTATGTAATGCGGATGGTAGTACAGATTGGTTCGACCAGGACCCTTCCCGTATTTTGAAGATTGGATTGCGAAGATCTTTTCACAAGCACCATTGAGGTACACATAACGATCATTACGTTTGCCAAGAGATTTTGTGGCAACAAATCGTTTAAAATCAGGGTCCGGTATAATCAATCCATACTCGAAATCGACTGACTTTTCCCAGAGAAGTTTTAGTTCAACCGATCTGATCGGGTCTTCAGATCCCTTGGCTGTATAGCAAGATGCGAATAATACAAGGCATAGCATCGCCAACCGAATGCAGTTGAACTTAATTTCTTTCATGATTCCACTCCACTTCAAAATACGATCACATGAACCGGACTAAACCAATTCCACTTCAACCTTGCCTGTCGCCGCTGCCGCCAGAGACTTGTCCCGTGTCAGTAAAACGGCATCCAGAGATTCAGCCAGCACAAAATACATGGCATCATATGCGGTCATATTGTTCCGGAAATTCCATGCTCTATGTACAAGGATGTCATGCGGGTATCGGGTAATGGGGAGATCCAAAAGATCAGTGATCGCTTGCAACCCCCGAATTTCACTGATTTCACCCCGGAAAGCATACCGACGAAGAACTTGTACTACCTCCACATCCAAAAGGTACGGTGCAACCAGCAGTTCACCCGCACTGAAGATTCGATTTTCAATTGCAGCAGCATTTTCCGTACGAAGCAGGATTTCAAGGATGACGGACGCATCCGTTACGATCACAGTCGATCACGTTCCCGTCGAAGTACATCCACCGGCAGTTCACTTGGCTTGATGGGTGTGCGGGTTTCAAATCGTTTCCGGAGTTCGTCTAAAGTGGGTCGAGAAACCACACGTTTCAATTCATTAAGAAGATAATCAGATAACGATTGTCCCGCCAAGGCTGCCCGTGCCTTTAAAACACTGTGAATCGGATCAGGAACATTGCGGATTTGAATCATCTTACTCATACTTTAAATATAATCACATGTGCTCCACATGTCAATAAACAGGGTTAGCGTTTAGCACTTGCCATTTCCCGCCAGGATTCGTACCATACCGCAAAAGGAGATTGTCACATGATAAAAACTGTTCCCCATTTTTCCGTCCTGGTTTTAATAAGTATCTCACTTGTTCTTCTCATCAACCCCAGTCTGGCAACAGACTACACCGTTGCCCCGGGAGGTGACGATGGGGGTCCCGGATCGTCGGAAGAGCCGTTTGAACATATCCAGCACGCGGCGGATCTTGCCCGGGCCGGGGATACCATCCATGTCCTGCCCGGCACCTACACGGAATCCGTGCGGTTTGTCTATCCCGGCACCGGAACGTCGCCCATCACCTGCGTGGCCGAAGGTGACGTCACGGTCAACGCTGGTGGTGAACTATGGAGTCTGTTCGTGGACGGGTATCAGGATACCGAAGGCCGGTACGTGGTCCTGGACGGGTTCAAGGCCACCGGTGCGGTCCGGGGCGGATTCCGGGCAAGCTGGGCGGAGCATGTCACGTTCCGGAACTGCACCGGATATGAAAACGGGCGCTGGGGGATTTTTACGGATTATTCCGATGACCTGCTAATTGAAAACAACACCTGTTACGGCAACATCGATGAGCATGGGATCTATGTCTCTAATTCAGGGGACCGGCCGGTGATCCGGGGAAATTATTGCTATAACAACGGCGGTTGCGGGATTCAGATCAACGCTGATCCCGCCATGGAAGAAGGTGACGGGATCACTTCGGAAGCACTGATTGAAAATAATATCTGTTCCGGTAACGGTGTTTTTGGCGGGGCCGCCATTAATCTCGCGTCCGTGCGGGATTCCGTGATCCGGAACAATTTACTGGTGAATAATCTCGCCGGCGGTATCGCCGGATGGGGTGACGGCAACGGACCGGAATGGGGCTGCAAAAACAACCGGTTTTTCAATAATACCATCTATTTTCAGCCCGGGGAGGGCCGGTGGTGTATCAGCCTGAAAGAGGGAAGTGTCAACGCAGTCATTCACAACAATATCCTGATGGGGGGTTCCCGAGGGGCGTTTGAGTTCAGCACGGAATCCCTGCCCGGTCTGGTCATGGATTACAATATTCTGTCCTGTCAGGACGGCGGTTCCGTGGTTACGGAAGAAGATACAAATTATTATGATCTCCCGGCTTGGCAGGGTCTGGGGTATGATACTCACTCAAAGACTGCGGCGCCCGAGTCGGTATTTACCGGTCATGGCGCTGGTGATTTCCATCATCCCCCGGGATCACCGGGGATCGATTGCGGGACGGATCAGCACCCGGATATTCCCGTCACCGACATGGAGGGCAGTCCCCGGCGGGACGATCCCGATACACCCAACACCGGTGCGGGATCCGGTGTATATGATCTGGGCTGCTACGAATTCGGAAGCGGTGCGCCGGTACCGACACCCACACCGGGACCCAGCCCAACGCCGGTACCGGAAACCCTCGTTTTTGATCTGGATATGGGCGCCTATTCTTTTGCCGGTGGCGACACATGTTACCTGGATCTTGATACCGTCAATTCCGGCACGGCCCTGTCGGCGGATCTCTACGTCATTCTTGAAGTTTATGGCATGTACTGGTTCTATCCATCCTGGTCGTCCCTGGATCAGGGAATTGATTACGAACCCCGTGACTTCCCTTTCGATGAACCCGAAACCCTTGTGATTATTCCGGTTTTTACCATGCCTGATGTGTCGTCAGCCGGACCGTTCCATTTTTTTGCCGCCGCATTTTTACCGGATACCCTTTCTGTGGATACCATGGTGTCCAACCTGGCATCGGTGGAATTTTATCTGGAATGATGGGGACCTTCGGTTGGAAATCGGCAAAAAAAAGTAGGGACGGGTCTTGTGCCCGTCCTTAATGATGTGGTGAAATCCGGAATTGGTGCGGGAAACCGTAAAACGAGGGTAACCGCAAGGGATTACCCCTACACCGTTGGGTTCCATCATTGGATCATTCAAAATCAGATGTGTTATTGAAAATAGGACATACCATGCTGAAAAAGGAGACATACAAAGTGATAAAAAGAACGATTCTGGTAATCGCGGTTTTGACAGTGATTATTTCGATATCAACCGCCACCCTCATGGCACAGGAAAAGAATGCTCCCGCCGGAAACGGGCAGCAGAATTCTCCATTCCTGATTACAAGCAATCTTCCGCACCTTACCAAAATGGTGAAGCAACATTGGGATAATCCGGCTCTGCACCTCTCGGAGGAACAAAAAACCAAACTGCTGGTGGTCAGGCAGGAGACTTTAGCCGCTGTCGGGAAGCTCATAAAGGAAATTACTCCGCTTGAGAAACAGGTAACGGAGGGAATTTTCGCCGGTAAACCACCGGATGAACTGCATTCCCTTGTCCAGACTATTGGCAGTTTGAAGGTGAAGGCAACCATGATCCATCTCAGATGCATCGAGGACACCGCCAGGATCCTGGATCAGGAACAGATGGATGTTTTGAGAAAATAGTTCCCGGTTCCCAGTTGAACTCTGCCTGCCCCGCCATAGCTGGGACAGCGGCGGAGGGAACGGGGAACCTCTTACCCTGATGCCCTTCGACTTCGCTCAGGGTGACAGCTTCCGGCAACTGAACTCTGAACCGGGAACTCTCAACCGGGAACCTCTTACCCTGATGCCCTTCGACTTCGCTCAGGGTGACAGCTTCCGGCAACTGGACTCTGAACCGGGAACTCTCAACCGGGAACCTCTTACCCTGATGCCCTTCGACTTCGCTCAGGGTGACAGCTTCCGGCAACTGAACTCTGAAC
>SWBY01001871.1_pt1 | contig 24211 bp, 22 predicted proteins | sample 4693071 | NCBI WGS metagenome assembly SWBY01 (sample SAMN10267273, study PRJNA491770) | bioreactor metagenome | isolation source: DHS bioreactor inoculated with marine methane seep sediment | place: Japan: Omine Ridge, Nankai Trough | collected 2006-05-06 | reverse complement strand
ACACGACGCTCTTCCCCTCCAGTCCCAGTATTTCCCCGGGAGCCGCTCTGAATTCAGGAATTTTAAGGGCAAATGTTCCACGATGAACCTCCAGATTGCGTATTTCTATTAATTTAGTTTCAGTCATACTAATTCTCCTTTTCACTCAGATGTTCATCAACAATAGACCGAATTTCTTCAGAGGAAGCGCCAAGCTGTATGGCCTTAACCAGTGCAGCCGTCATTACTTGACGGACCAGCTTCCCGGCATGATCCCGGACCGCGGTATCGATGTTTTCCTGTACAAATGTGCCGAATCCCTGGCGCCGTGTAATTAACCCGGCCGCTTCAAGATCGGCATAGGCACGGCGGATAGTAATCAGAGACACCAGTAGATCGGCGGCCAACTCCCGGACTGAGGGAAGCCTGACACCCGGGGCCAGGACACCGGACTGGATCATCTGCGCCGTCTGGTCTACCACCTGACGGTAGAACGGAACCCCGGTGGCACTGCTCAATGTGATGTGAAATGCTTTCATGCTTATCTCCTTCTCTGTGTATGAACATATACACACCATCACAGTTTGTCAAGGGAAATTTCCAATAGCGCCACCCACAGCAGCATTAATCATAAAACCGCTGGTATGGACAATCGCTTATAATCTTGGGAAAACCCGAATATCAGAGAAGACGTGCCGAAAGTTGTTCCATGAGGTTTTTCACTTCGACCATGAGCACTTCAATTTTCCGGCGTTCTTCCAAGTCAATATAATTAAGTTGTTGTGCCAGGATGGCGTGGGTTTCCAGTGCCGCCAGAGCGCCCCTTGCACTGGCCAGCGCGCGAAGAAAATCCGCGGTGCTTCCTCTGGCAGAGCCACGGGAGATATGTGTGGGAATCTCCAGGGCGAGTTCCCGTAAGCCATGAAGAAGACAGCATTCGCCGGTACCATCCTTGGCATCACCCAGCGTGTAAACGAACCTCACCATTTCCATGGCGCGCTGCCACACTTTCAAATCCTTATGACTGTCCGGCAGGGACTCCTCGCGGTGGATCTGCTTGAATACTTTCAGGGCGGTCAACTGGGTATCTCCTCATTCACCCGGCTCATACTGTAAACCATCTTCTGAAACCGTTTTTTCTGAGGGACTGCAAAATGGACGGCATTTCTACCAAACCGTTGTTTGATGGTATCCACGGTGTTGTAAAAATTTTCATGTCGGGTGGGACCGGATTCAAAGAGTGATTTCTGCCGGGGACGGGAACTCAGATTTTGAGCCGTCACACCCAACAACCGGACACCTGAGTTCCGGGGAAGGTTTTGAAAAACAAGCTTTATGGCCGTTTCAAAAATGAAATTATCTGCATTTACCGGTGTAGCCAGAGTTATGGACCGGGTGATTGTTTTAAACCGGCTGTCCCGGATTTTCACACCAATTGTCCGTGTTTTAAAACCCGATCGTCGCAAACGGAAGCCAAGATTTTCCACCAGGCGCCGGATTTCCTGCCGGATCAGATCCGGATCGGTGATATCTTTCATGAATGTTCGTTCGTTACTCCGCGACGGTGCAGCGGGATCCTGCCGGATGGATTTTCGGGTTGATCCCTTTGCTATATTCATGAGATGAGAGGACCAACGGCCGCAGACGCGGGTCATTTCTTCAGGAGATCGCCGGGCAATATCACCGATGGTGTGGATTCCCGCCCGTTTGAATCGGGGCAGACTCTTTTTACCGATACCGGGTATCCGTTCCACTTTCAAAGGCGCCAGAAAAGGCTGTTCGTATCCGGGTAGTATGACCGCAAGTCCGGCTGGTTTTGCCAGTTCGGATGCGATTTTGGCAGCCGTGCCGGAATTGGCCAGTCCGGCAGAAGCAGGCAAACCCAGTTCATCTTTAATTTCATTTAAAATCCGGTGTGCAATGTCAGAGGCGTTACCAAAGAGACGTTCACTGCCGGTGAGATCCACTCGCGCCTCATCAATGGAAAGTTTGGCCACTTCCGGTGAATACCGGTTCAGAATTTTTACAAATGCTCTGGAATATTTCTCGTATTGAGAATGGTTTCCGTTGATCCAGACAGCCTGAGGACACAGACGTTGTGCCTGAACCGACGGCATGGCTGAATGCACCCCAAATTTCCGGGCTTCATAGGAACAGGTCGTGACTACACCCCGGGATGATTTCCCGCCGACAATCACCGGCAATCCCCTGAGTTCCGGTCGGTCCAATAACTCAACCTCAACATAAAATGCATCCATATCCACATGAAGAATTTTTCGGATTTCGCTGCTGTTACTGTCCTGTGAAACGTTGTTCATGGCACCCTCCTAATCCTTTCCGACCCGTTACATCCGTCGGTACTTCCGGATCAACCCGATTACAACCCCTCGTATTTGAACTTTTTCCGCTGCCACAAAAATGGGATCCATGTACTGGTTTGACGGTTGAAGCCGCACCACTGCACCTTCCCGATAGAACCGCTTTACAGTGGCTTCATCACCACCCACCATGGCAACCACAATCTCACCATTCGAAGCTTTATCACGGGATTCCACCACGATGTAATCCCCATGATGGATGCCGTCTTCTATCATGGAATCGCCGTTTACCTGGAGCGCAAACGTATCACTGCGACCCAGCATATCATCCGGAATTGCCAGAATATCCGGGTTTTCAAGCGCCTCAATAGGCTGACCGGCGGAAATGAGACCCAGAAGAGGGATATCTGCCATCCCCCGAGTGCTTTCCTCGATGAGTTCAATTGCCCGGGCATGATTCTTACTCCGAAAAATTTTCCGGCGTTTTTCCAGTGCTTTAAGATGCTTGTGAACCGTTGCCAGAGAATTGAGATTAAAATGATCCCTGATTTCGTCCACAGTGGGAGCAAGGCCGTGTTGTACCAGATAAGATTTTAAAAACTCGTAAATTTCCCTTTGTCGGTTTGTAAGATTCATTGTTTTTTCTCCTTTGTTTCGCCCATGTTTTGAATATAAGGCGAAAGCAAGGCGAAAGTCAAGGAGAATTTTTCAGGAAAACCAAATGAAAATCTGCGGGGGTTATGCAAATTTGCAACCGGGGAGGTACTGTAGCATAATAAAGGAGTGATAGAGGGGTATGGGCTGATGGCCATTCCAGAGGAAACACATAGCCGCCGGACCCGGGTGCTTTTAGTTGATGACGAACCCACGGTTCTGGAAACACTACGGGACATGTTGGTTCTGGACGGTTTTTCTGTGGACACAGCCCGGAACGGCCGGGAAGGTCTAAAGCGCCTGACCGCCGGTAATGATCAATATGATGTGATACTTACGGATCTCGTGATGCAGCCTGTCGGCGGAATGGATTTACTTGCCCGGGCCCGGAAGCTTGATCCTGATGTCATTGTCATTCTCATGACCGGTCATGCCACCATTGAGTCCGCAACCAACGCCATTCGCATGGGCGCCTACGATTTCCTCATCAAACCGTTTCAGATAACCGATCTCAAACTGACCCTCCGCCGGGGAAATGAAAAGCGGCAGTTGTCCGTTGAAAATCGTACCTTGATAGCAAATCTCCAGCGGAATAACCTGGAGCTTGAAGCCGCCATGGAAAAACTCCAGGCAACCCAGGCGAAATTGATTGAGAGCGAGCGTAAGAGTGCGGTCATGGAAACAGCAGTGGCGGTGAAACATGAGATCATCAACCCGCTCACTGCCATGATCACAAAGGTTCAGGTATTTCTGGACCGTGACTGCTATGATTCCCGGAGTGAGATTCACGATTGCCTGGACACCATCAAGAGTCAGTCCCTGCGGATTTCGAGGATCCTGAGTCAACTGGATCATCTGGACCATCCCGTGTGCACGGATTACGCCAACGGTATCCGGATGCTGGATATTGAAAAGTCCGCAGAGACCACCCATAGGGACACATGAGATACACAATTTTACTGACATTTCTGTTGCTTATTATTTTTGGAGGGTTAACCGGATGTGACTCCTGGACGGATAACTCTCTGGATTTGATCCATTCCATTACCGTCATCAACCAGACATCCTGTGTCGTGTCTGTTGTGTTGGATAACACCGATGTACTGGAGCTTCCCGCTACCGGTGATCTGGGGACATTTGACGATGTTCCTGAAGGGGTTCATGAACTCGTTGCCTACCGGGAGGTGGAACGTGGTTCACCGGAAGAGTTTACCCGGCTCACCCTGACCGTGACGGAACGAAAAGATTATCTCTGGACACTTGAAACCTGTGACGACGAGTAGTTCCGGTCCCCGACTGGGCGCTCACATGTCCGCCGCCGGTGGACCCGCCCGTGCCGTTCTGCGGGGCCGGGATGTGGGTTGTGAGACCATCGCGTTATTCTCGGCATCGCCCCGGGTCTGGAAACGGAAAGAAATCCCCGAAACAGAGATCCACAAGTTCCAGGAAATGCGGAAGGAAACCGGTATTGATCCCATCATCATGCATGCGCTGTATCTGGCCAACCCGGCATCACCGGATCCCGATCTCCTGGCACGATCCATGGACGCCATCAAGCGTGAGTTGATCTTCTGCCGGACCTTGAATTTAGCCGGTACTGTCATGCACCCCGGATCACACCTGGGAACCGGGGAATCTACCGGGATCAAGCGAATCGCTGAATCCCTGGACCAAATTTTTAAGGAAACCGGTGATACCGGCAGTGATGTTTTCCTTGAAACCACTGTGGGAACAAAAAACAGTCTCGGCGGCCGGTTCGAACATCTGCGAGATATCATTGGCACCAGTTGTCATCCCGACCGTATTCAGGTGTGTCTGGACACCTGTCATGTCTTTGCCGCCGGGTATGATATCCGGACGGTGGAGGGCTGGGAATCCACCCTGGATGAGTTTGACCGGATCATCGGCCTGAACAAGCTTGCCGCCATACATCTCAACGATTCCAAAACACCCCTGGGCAGTCACCGGGATCGCCATGAACATATCGGCGATGGTGAAATCGGCCTGGAATCGTTCCGGTATCTGATGCAGACACCCCGTCTCAAGCATATCCCCATGGTCCTGGAAACACCCAAGGATGCCGCCGGGGAATGGGACCGGAAGAATCTGGGGATTTTAAAGGGATTTCGGGGTTGGTGATCAGTGTGTCGGTGATCGGTGCGTCAGTGATCAGTATTGTTTTGATCGGTGATGGAATTTGGTAGCCCCGGGTTTCGTTCCGGGGGGCAGTGGGCCTGTGATCAGTGCGTCAGTGATCAGTGATGGTTGTTGGTACCCAAAAGCTCATCAGGCTGAAATGGCCAGGAAAACATCCCCATAGCAATTAACAGCAACATTCTCACACTGAAGGTGTGACACATATCAGCCCGGGGCGGAGCCCTGGGAACACGTCAGCGGCATAAACCACCTCAGGAGGTTCGGTGGCCTTGATCTCGACAAGGGTGGTTGCCGACACGAGATCCCCATTTGCATGGGGATGACGGGACAGAACATGATGTCAATACAAACAATATCCCGTCCGGAATGACACCATGATGGTTACAGATAGATTAAACCCTGCGTTTCAACCAGGTCAGTGAAAGGGCGATTCCCATGAGGAACAGGGTCAGGCCGATCCCGAATGGTGATGTGGACGGGATTGTCATGTCCGGTGTCGGTGTGGGCACAGGTTCCGTGATGCTGATATAGAGCATGCTTGCCGCCTCCGGGCAATAGGCGATTTCCATTCCTGCTGAACAGGCGAAAACAATGGAGTAACTCCCGGGATAGGGAAACGAGTATCCCCAGTATGGACACGGTCCGGAGGTCTGGAAAACCGTCATGGTCATGCCGGCGTAATTAATGAAACGGATAGAATCACCTGTTTCAATGGAAAGGCTTTCCGGAGAAAAACCGACGGGCAGAATCTGGACATCATGCTCTAAAGCCCGGACCTGCGGACAGACAGTGATCATCAGACAAAAAACTAAACCCAGGCAACACAACACAAAATTTCTGTTCATTCCAATTACCTCCTTTGAATGTAACCCCTCATATAGATAAATCATAGAACAGGCCCTCCAGAAAATCAATCCCAGGAAAACACTTAAAGGGCTTTAACTTGTGATCAGAAAGAGAAACCTGATATCTTATTGGGGAATAGAGCGGAACCCGGGAAGGTCCGTTAAGAAACTATCGGGAGATGACATTATGACGGTTGAAAATAAAATTGCTAAAACGACAAAGCGATCCGGTGCGCGGGTGCCCTTTGATCGATCACGGATTCAGAAGGCTATTTTGCGGGCGGCGGAGGCCATTGGCGGGTTTTCCCAGGACATTATCCCCGACACGATCTACAGCACGTTTAAGAATCTCAGTGATGCCGCCATCGCGGAGTTGGTCACCGACGATGTCATCATGTGCCTTAATGCCAATCGCGCGTTTGTGAATCCGGATACGCCACCGGACGTGGAATCTATTCAGGATATGGTGGTTCATGTATTGCGAAGCCGTGGATTCATTGATTCTGCGGATGTATATGAGACCTACCGCTGGGGAAGAGGCAAGGTGCGGGAAGGGGAAATTCCCGGGGAATTGTTCGCCGGTACAGGGTATCCTCGGGAGGTTATGGATCATCTCTGGGAATGGAACGTGGCTCATAACTGTGAAACCGTGCAGAAACTTAATGCATGGGTGCTCAGCGGCCGATATGGGGAACTCATCGATGCCTCCATTGCGGAATACAACAGCAATCTGGACCGGTTGGCCGAAGCGTTTCTGGACAAGGGGACCGTCCGGGTGCTCCTGGTGACGGGACCGTCATCGTCGGGCAAGACCACCACCACGGCCAAACTGGCTGAGCGGCTGGGAAAACACGGCAAAAAGTTTCGCGCCCTGAACCTGGACGATTATTTCAGGGGGTTGAGTGAATATCCCCGGGACGCTTTTGGTGACTGGGATTTTGAGACGCCGGAAGCCCTGAGGCTGGACCTGATCAATCAGCACCTGTCGGAACTGCTTGCCGGTAAAACCATTCAGAAACCCATCTACGATTTCAAGAATGGTGAGAGTATTCTCAATGCGGAAGAACTCCGGATTGAAGATGATGAGATTCTGCTTCTGGACAGCCTTCATGGTCTCTATCCGCCCATGACGGAAAGTGTGCCTGAAGAGTTGAAGTTCAAGTTGTTTATAGAGGCCTTGAGCATGGTACGTCACGGTGACGGTTCCACGGACATGTTTTGTAAAGGCACTGATGTGCGGATGCTCCGGCGGATGCTTCGGGACAGGATTCACAGGAATCACTCCCCGAAAATGACGCTGGGTCACTGGCATTTTGTCCGGAAGGGTGAACTTCGGGACATGATTCCGTATATCAAGACTGTGGATTATGTCATGAACGGCGGATTATCATTTGAGTTGCCTGTGCTTAAAGCGGTGATGAAAGATGATTTTCCCGATCCGAAATGGTTTCTGGATCAGAACCGGCTGGATGCGTTCACCCGGGGTGAGCGTGTAAAGCGGCTTCTGGATTCAATAGTGGCTGTCCCGGACGATGTTATAGACCGGATTCCCCAGGACTGTCATTTACGGGAGTTCATCGGCGGCAGCGTTTACGATCAGTAAAATCAGTCTTTCTTTTTCAGTTTCCCCACGGGCGCGATATAGATGGTAAACTCATGGGTACCGTCCACGCCGATGAATGCATCCATTTTTTCCTGTAGATACGCGGCGATACCACAGGTGCCGGCACCAATGGCTTCCGAGGCCAGATAGAGGTCCTGGCAGACGTGGCCGGCATCCAGGGCGCTGTACTTGGCGGCATGGCGCATATACCGCCATTCGGACCGGTATGGAATCACCGACCAGACAAAAGTGACAGCGGCAACCCCGGCAAATTTCTGACCGTGACAGCCATCCACAAGTTCCTCGGGTAGATGATCACCGGTGCGGATCAGAATCAGTTTATGTTCCACGGCCAGATACCGGTAGAGTCCCGGTTCCAGTGATTCCACGCGGTTGATGAGCAGGTACGTTTCAAAGGGATGCCGGGCGCCGGCAGAAGGGACGGTCCGGAGTGTGCTGTGAGGTTCCTCGTCCCGTGTTTTTACTACACGATGAACACCCTGGGTGGTCCAGAGAAGAAATGAGAGTTCTTCCAGGGTGAGTGATTCCGGGGAAAATGCACGGTGACTCCGGCGCTGATTAATGAGTTTTGCCAGGGAAACCTGTCCGACTGAAATCTCATTTGGAGGCGTCAGGTCAATCAGTTTGGCGTCATCCGGAAATTTTTCCTGTACCGGCGGAATAGGCAGTCCTTTTTGCTGATCACTCTCCCATTCCTCGATAATTTTTTCCGAATACCCTTTCAGGAAGTTTCGATGAGGATGTTTTTCACTCATGGATCAAACCCCTTTCTGCTACGAAATACCGTGTTTCAGTTTATAGGCCGGCCAGTTCTGCTTTAAATCCACAAACGCTTCAAAATCCGGCTGAATAATAAACGGGTTGGTCTTCCGTTCGTTTCCGATGGTGGAGGTTGGCGCGGTCCCGTAATTATGACCGGGATACACTTCAATATCGTCAGGAAGCACCATAATTTTCTTATGGAGAGAATCGTATTCCTGCCGGGCATCTTCCCCGTATCCGGTACCGCCCACTTTGCCCACGAACAGGGTATCGCCGGTGCAGATTTTATCTTCCATCAGGATACAGATGCAGTCCGGTGTATGGCCGGGTGTATATAGGATTTTCAGGACCAGATCGCCCAGAGCGATTTCATCACCGTCAGCCACGGTTTTATTGCTGGTGCCGGGGTTGAATCCCAGTATGGGTGCACCGGTTTCCCGGGCAATCACCTGGTTGGCGCCGATGTGGTCAAAATGGCTGTGGGTATTAAGAATATATTTCACGGTGAGACCGTGATTTTTCACTGCATCCAGGATCATTCCCGGATTGGTGCCGGGATCCACAATGGCAGCATGAAGGCTGGATTCATCAGCAATGAGATATGCGTAGTTGCGGTCACCGCCGATTGCGAGTTGTTCAAAGATCATAGTCGTTTATCCTCCTGTGGTAATTCGATGATATATCTGTTCGTACTGGGGCACGATGGTATCGATGGAAAACCGGGTCCGTGCCTGTTCCGCCGCCACCTGACTCATGGTCTCCCATTCATGCCGGTTTTTTAGAAGTGAGATGACTTTATCGGCGGCATCTTTTATCCGGCCCGGTCCGGAGAGGTACCCGTTTACTCCGTCGTCAATGACCTCAGGAAGACCGCCGGTGTTTGATGCCAGAACCGGTGTGCCACATGCCAGGGCTTCCAGAGCCGACAAACCGAAAGATTCATAATCACTCATCAACATGAAAAGATGGCTGCGGCGGAACATACTTTCAATATCCATCACAGCCCCGGAAAACTCCACCTGGGAACAGATCCCGAGCTGCGAACAGAGTTCCCGTGCCAGCCCCAGTTCCGGACCGGTTCCCACCAGCACGAGCCGGGCAGGCAGTTCTTTCTGTATTTCATGAAATATCCGGACAATATCCGTGACCCGTTTCACCGGCCGGAAATTACTGGCGTGAAGGATCCGGAATTCTTCATTCTTCCCGGGATATTTTATGTGGTTTTCCGGTGTAAACCGCCGGGTATCCACAAAGTTGTGGATCACTTCCGGCTCCCTGTCCAGGCTGAATTCCGCTCGTGACCGGTCTTGCAGCCACCGGGATACCACGGTCAGACCATCGCACTGGGTCATGGCGTGGCGGCAAACCCGGTAAAAATCCGGATGACTTCCCACGAGGGTCATGTCCGTCCCGTGCATGGTGGCCACCACTTTGACCGGTGACGGCTGTGCCACATGTTTGGCCAGTATGGCACAAATAGCGTGGGGCACGGCATAGTGCGCGTGAATCACATCAATACTGTGCCGGTCAACAACCTCCACCAGTTTGTTCACAAGACTGAGATCATGGGGGGGGTATTTGAACAGCGGGTAATCCGGAATAAATACCGGATGGTATCGGATCCCACTCTCTTCGGTGAGCCGAAACGGCCGGTCACAACTGATCATGTGGATCTCATGACCCCGGGCAGCCAGAGCCAGAGCCAGTTCAGTGGCAACGATACCGCTCCCGCCCTGAGTGGGATGACATGAAATGGCTATACGCATCCGGTCCTCCTGCTTCTATATCTTTGTAAACGGCCGGTAGTGTTCAACAAGGTCATCTACGGGTACCGGCCGGCGAACCGCGAAAGGCTCACCGAATTTCCGCAGAATAAGGCTGCCGTAATGCCGGGCACGGGATTCGATCAGTCGGACAAAATCCGGTTGGGCGATACGTGTCTGAGGTTCGCCTGACCCCGGTTTGAACAGTTGAGATTCATAACAGTGAATGGCTTTGAGTTTGGTATCAAAATCGTCGGACACATCCACGATAAGATCGGGATCAAACGGGAAATGACCCATAAAAAAGAGGAACTCGTTTGGCCGGTACGGATCACCTTCCGACGGGAAATTTTTCATACCCAGGGGATACATGATGCTTTTGACAATTTCCGCGGTGGTACAGTGGTCGGGATGGAGATCCTCCCAGTGATGGGTCAGGACAATTGTGGGCCGGAGCCTGCGGATCTGTTCCATCACTTTTACGCGATTTTCCAATGTATTCTGGAGCATACCATCACCAAGATCCAGATTTGTCCGTTCAACAATACCCAGGATTTTCGACGCTTTCCGGGCTTCTTCTGCACGGGTTTCCGGTGATCCCCGGGTTCCCATTTCCCCCCGGGTGAGATCCAGTACCGCCACGCGTTTTCCCTGGCGGACCAGTTTTGCCACTGTACCGCCGATAATGAGTTCGATATCGTCGGGATGAGCGCCGATTGCCAGTACATCCACCTGCATAATCACGCCTCCTTATCCATGGTTTCACCCAGGACAACCACCTGATGATTCAGGGTCATCGGGGAGAGAGATTTCATCAGTCCGGGGACAAGTTCCGGACCGTACCGATTCAGAAATCCCCAAAAGCTCTCCACCCGTTCCTGGGGTTTTCCTCCGGGCAGTACCGCCGTCTTTATTTTATTGAGTTTTTTACTGGTTCCGCTCTGGCCATTTTCCACGTGTGCCACCAGGCGGGTATTGAGTTTTTCAAGCTGAAACTGAATGGAATTTTCTGCTTTACGCACCCAGTTTTCATTATATTTTTCCCGGATTCGACTCAGGGTCTTCATCACCTGTTCACCATCACGAGTCAACTCAGCGCATTCCGGGCAATGGGAAACATCCGGGGAATGGCCGGAACATATCTCACTGATCCGGTGGAGATCTTCCGGCATGACTTCCGTGGCTGCCATGGCCCGGGAAATCGGACGGTCCAGAAACGTTGCGCTGATTCGGGGTTGGAGAGGTGATCGCCGGACACCTATAACATCGTACACCGGACTGATTTGCCACAAGTATGCCAGTTCCGACGGACCGCCCAGAAAGACGGAAACAGGCAGAACCGCATCCTGGAGTACCGGCCGGAGTGCTGCGCTGGGGGAGAACATCTCCGGCGACCGGCGAATGGCATCGGCAGCACCGGCATGGGTCACCGACCCGGATGCCAGTTCAAACCCGGCGGGGGCATCGTCAAATCGGCGTCTGCCCCGGGATGTGATTTCAAATATGGCGGCCTGATCCAGAGGTGGTTCCAGCCCGGCCTTTTCCACGGTCCCGGATCCCTGTTTGATTGCATCTTCCACATCCGGCCATTGTTCGGCAAGATCCGCCAGGGGCGCCGATGTCAAAGATCGCATTTTCCGGGGATCAATGAGAATGACCGGTGATTTATCCAGAAGTTTTACCGTCAGTGAAGCGAACAGGGAACCATAATCAGAAAAATCCGCTGAGGCCGTCAGATCAAGCAGCCAGGATGTGAATTCGGTGTTCCGAAAGGTTTCACCTAAAAATTCCAAAAGGGGTTCCCGGCACTTTTCCAGGGAGATCCGTCCCACTTCCGGTACCGTACCCCGAGCCATGGATCCGGAGTATTTACAGACGAATTGCCGGCCATTCACTGTCACCCGGTTAACTTCCAGGACATCGTGGTCTTCCGTTGCCATCCAGAACGCCGGATAGTGGGTCACCCCGGTTTCCGCCTGAATATGCCGGGCAAGGGTTACGACAGAGATCATCTTCAGGACAGAGTACAGGGGGCCCAGAAGAAGACCCGGTTGCTGACCGGCCAGGACCAGGCAGGCATCTTTTTCCAGGTTCGTATAGACGTGATCTGCCAGCCGGTTTCCGACAGATTCGTTTATATCCCGCAAACGCGCTGCCATGACCGGTCGGTTCAGGTATTTCGATTGGGAGGGTCTGATGGATTGCATGGAAAAAAGAGGAAACCCGGCCGATGCTTTCAACTCCGTAAGACGACTCAGAAGGTGATCCGGTCCCAGATGAGGCAGATCCTTACTAAATATCTCAGATACGCGGTATTGGTTCATTAGGATCTCTCTTTCCGGCAGACCGTGATCATGCGCAGGGAATCCGCGTTCAGGGACCGGCCATCGAATCCACCGAACATCCGGATATCCGTGCCGCCGGCTTTCCGGACCAGATCGGTCATTTCATCCCGTGAGTAGATTCGGACATTTTCCACAAACTCCTTCTGAGGACCTTCATCAGGAATCCAGAGAATATTTTTTATTACACGGTTGTTTTCTATTCTGCGCCGCTGCACCAGGCGATATCCGTCAAACCGGTCATCGCTTTCAGGCACCAGGGTGCTGACCAGTCTTTCCCGGTTCATATGATCCACGACAAGGGTGCCGCCGGGGATCAGGCATGAGAGCATCTCCGTCATGGCCCGGATATTCTCATCTTCATCCGTAAAATATCCGAAACTGGAAAACAGGTTCAGGGCAACAGTGAAACAGGATCGGATGGGAAGATACCGGATATCGGCGCAAACCAGCCGGTTTTTAAGGATCGGCAGGACTCCGGCATTCTGAAGCAGTGGTTGTGAGAGATCAAGCCCCAGGGTATGGAACCCGAGATTGATCAGGGTTTCCATGTGCCGGCCCTCGCCGCAGCAGATATCCAGGATCCGGTCAGACGGGGACAGGGGCAGCCAATGGGCCAGTCGGGTGATCTCATCAGCACCGGCATCACGGCTGCGATGACGATACACAGTGGGGTACAACGCACCGAACGCATCCTTGAACCATTCCGTGGAAACAGGTTTTTCAATGTGATTATTGCGGTCATTCATTGCCCGGAACGATATCACTTCTGCCCCTTGTAATGTCAAGGGATTTTGTCTGGAAAGCAAAACGCCGGTTTAACCGATCCCGCGATCTTCATGATCGTAAAATGCAACGTCATTCCGGACGGGATGACGAGACGACCATCGTGGTTTGATGCAGTTATCCCTTTTAACCATCTCGGTTGTTTGCGTGATGTGGATCCCGGCTTGCGATCCGATGATTTTTTCAACCATAGTGCTGACAACTTCCGCCTCCGCTCGCTATGGCGGGACAGGCGCCGGGATGACGTTGCCACCATTTTGCTGACAGTTGTTTCATCGCAGACGCCGGTTCATTGGGAGAGGGTTCAGAGATGTGTTATGGCATTCTGCGATGTTCCACCAGAATCGTCAGTTTCCCCACCCAAACTCAAACGCATCCGATTCCCCGAAAATTTCCGAGACTTCCGGATTTGTCAGTGCTGCCATGAACCGGATGCCCGTGGCAGCCGTACCGGTATCGGGCCAGGTGAAAGGCGGTACAATTGTCACAGTGGTGACGCCTGGGGGAAAGACCGGGTGTTCATCCCGGTACGAATCAAATTCCTCAGTGAACCCCGGACCCCAGAACAGGGTCCCATAGACGTCCAGAACAACAAAGAGGGGATAACCCAACAGGTGTTTACCCGTCAGGTTGCAGAGTTCCACCGTGCAAAAACAGGAATCACCGGGCCGGTAATAATGTGACGGCATATCCAGGGTGACGCCGGTGGCCGGACACACCGGTGTGGGCGTGACCGTAGGGGTCGGGGTCACCGTCGGGATATCGTAGTATTCCCAGGTGTCTCTTAATGGGGTGCCGTTGAAACCTCCGAAAATCACTGTTCGGTTTCTTAGGCTATCAAAACATGCGCCAAAGATAGCCCGTTCAACTGGTGAATGCCGTGGAAAAACCTGATACCAGTCATTTCCGTCATATTCCCACGTTTCGTTTGAGTAGCCCCCTCCTAAGGGATTTCCTCCAAATATGACAATTACACTTCGAGATTTATCATACACCATCACGTGCCAAAATAATTTGGGAGGTGTATTTTCAGTCGTAAGTTCGATCCAATCTGATCCATCCCATTTCCAGGTATCATTTGTTGTACCGGAACTCCCTCCATCTTCTGTTCCACCATACAGAATACAACCGGTATGAATATCAGAATACGTAAATCCTGGTGATCCCCTGGGTGATGGTGCATGCTCCGGATTTTTTAACATCCAATCCGATCCATCCCATTCCCACGTTTCGTTGTTGTATGCATGTACGACATCATCATAACCCCCAAATAGCACTACTTTTTCATGTGTTTCATCGTAACACATTTTATGTGCAACGCGATCCGACGGCGAATGCACCGGAAACTTCTGTTCCCAGACCTCACCATCCCACTCCCAGGTATCCCCGAGATAATCAAATCCCCCCTGGAACCCCCCGAAGATCACCACCACTTCACGCGATGAATCATAGGCCATTCCAAAATCTGACCGCCAGCTCGGCCATTCACCTTGTGGGTTTACAATTTGCCAATCAGACCCATTGAACAGGAAAAGTGGCTGTTCGGCTCTATTCTGATACTGAAACCCTCCAAATTTAACAGATACACTTAACATGGTATTAAAAACCACATTGTGTCCCTCTGTACGCCCCATCTCATATTCCGTAATGACACGTTTCCAGTCCGTTTCGGCGAAACAGGGGCACAATCCGGTCACAGAGACAACGAGTAAAAGTATCATCTGTGACCGGATTGAGAACAATTTCATTATTCTATCGCCTCCACATCCGTGGGCCGGCGAATAGTGTGACCTGAATCGCCCCGGATCCGGGTCATCACACCGGGTTCAATCAGTTTGATTTCGTTTTTCCCTATGACATTGGCGTCACGGTCGGCCACATAGCATTTGTAATTGGTGGTGTCACCGATGGCGGACAGACCGACTGGAACCGCACCTACATTTTCTTCATATTGAGGAAATCCAAACCTATTCAGGCTGACCCGCCGGGTTTCATGGTAGGGTGTGGCTGTCGGCGGTACCGCGGTGGGGGTGCCGGCCCCGGGTACCGGTGTCCAGGTGGGCAGCGGAGTCCAAGTGCCGGGCGCCGGTGTCGGTTGGAGATTTTTCTTGTCTGACACCCAGACGAATTCCCACAATTGACCATAAGCATCCTCCAGTCTCTGCACCTCAATGGCGAAAGGCTGGAAGTAATCGATTTCCGAGGGTGTCAGGGTCAGGCTGCCGGTTCCCGGATTCCATGTGACTTTGTAAACGGCGTTCCCGGCATAATCAGCCACGAAACAGGTATGGGGATCACCGGCGCAATCGATGGCTGCGGGATGAAGAATTCCCGGCCGGACATTGGGATCGGTTCGTGCCATGCGTGTTCCGTCAACGCCGATTTTCACCACGGATTTCCGGCCCCAGTCAATGGCCCAGCAACTTCCGTCATACGCTGCCGAGACAGCGCTGGGTGCGATGAGATCGCAATTTTCCAGGGGTGACCATGTGGGTTGGGATACCGGTGGTTCCACATGGGTTTGAGCCTGAATTTCATTGTGATAATTCAACCGTACCAGACGGTTTCTGTGCATATCGGCTACCCAGTAACCGGGCTGAGGTGTCGAAGTGGGTGTGGGTGTAGGCGCTGCGGGTGTGGGCGTGGCAGTCGATCCCTGAGGAGGTGCGGGTGTGGCAGTCGGTGTCCAGACCGGCGGAACCACACTGGAATCATAGGGATGATCGAGATGATCATACGTCACCGGTCCCGACGCCTGTTTCAAAAACACATCTGAATTCCAGCAGATCACAGAATTTTGAACAGTACCGTCGTGCATGGAATATACCGCGCTGGTCCGGGAATACGCGTCCGTAAAAAGGGTTAAATCCTCCAGGTAGTAGCTGGTACCTTCAGGACCGGCTTTCACATCAACATCGCGGAGGGGAAGATCGTCCCGGTTCAGATCAAACATCGTCATACCGGGATCCACTCCGGTGGATACCAATGCGGTGATAATGTGATTGCCGATTTCCATAAAACCCGCCGATCTTTCCTTGTATCGTGAAATCTGCCCTTTGGGGTAGTGCAGGTAATCCACTCGGTACCCTTCACATTCGGAATACCAGCATCCCGGTTCAGACGACACCTCCTCTATCCATTGTACTCGCGAATTGCCTTCGTCACAAATGATGAGACGATCCTGGTTGGAATCGTACGATAATCCCCGGGGAAAGGCATATCCGTTATTGGTAACAATCGAATATTTACCAAAGTCGTTACTCTGACGGATAATGGCGGGATCACCCACCTTCTCAAGCGTCCAGCCGACATCATTGTAAAACCGCACAGCCTGACGTTTGATATTTGTTTCAGTATTGGTGTATTGCCAGACTATCCAGGCAGAACACGTTTCCGGGGACAGATCCGTATGAACAATATGGGGATCCCTGCCGGGAGCGATCTGCAAGGGATCACCGGTGGGACCATTGGGATAACTGTTTCCTGATTTATCCACAGCTTTCGCCACGATTTGATTCCCAAAACCCGGCAATAATTCTTCCCAAACTATAATGGATTGACCGGGTTGATTTTGGTTCATAACTATGCGGGGACGGGGATTAATAACGGAAACAATGTTGTCCTGCACTATCAAATTGCGCGGTGCGCTGTATTCATATCCAACAGCCCCGGTTTCATCTGTTGTCCGGGTTGCCGTGATATCACTTCCTTCAATCCGAAAACCGGAACTCGTGGGTACCGTCCAAATCACGCGGATCACCTTTGAATTGTCGTTTACAGTGATATCAATATCCGAATACTGTATTCCGGCAATATCGATGGTTGTTAAAATATTTGTATTATCCATCACTAATTCCGGGGATCCGGGCACGGGAAAATCCAATCTGACGCGAGCGATATTTAAAAATGACGTCTGCCCGTCATCCGCCCAAAACGTGATCCAGGCTGTTGGATAGAAATCGATGGGGTTCATGGCAATCTGGGTATATTCCGCCTTCAGTTGATATCCGTAGTATTGGGAGTAATCAGAAAATACGCTATCAAAACGCAATGGGCCGACCCATGAAGTCGTCATGGGAACAGTGAAATCGGTTTTGAGCAGTTTAATATTCAGGACGGAATTATTGTGTGAGAAATTATCCACCATATTGTAAACAAACCAGGTATCGGAACCTCCGAATTTTACATCTGTATTATTACTTTTCGTCTCCATCCGGGACAGACAGTCTGCGACAGGGTCGGCAGGATAATTTTGCGGGTCACCGGAAACAAGCACTTCGCCATGATTCCACCACGCAAATGACGGTGTTGCCATAACGATAATGATAATTGCAATTGAAACTGCGATACGCATTTTCATATTTTTCTCCTTTAGTCCGTTGTACATATCCGGAATTAATCCACGGTTTCCATCAGATAGTCACATGAAAAATCAGAATGCGTGTCCGGATAGTCATAGACAAAGCGGCCACGGCATGTCACACGATCCGCATCCTGTACATCAATTTTCAAACTGCCTTCGACCCTCAGCGTATCCGGATCGACAAGATCAGAGAGATTTAGAACCAGGTTATCCATGGGATCGATATCAAACACATCAGCTTCCAGTTCGACGGGTACACCATTCATGTCCCGTAACCATAACTGAACAGCAACAGATTGATTTGAGAGATTTTGAAGTATGATTTCGGTCCGGATGGTTTGTTCAGAACTATAATCCACACAAAAGTATGGCAGCAGATATGCAGCACCAAATCTTGGTTCCAGATTACTGCTGATCATAATTTCCTGAGATGAATTATCAGTATGTGACTCAATACGTCCGAATGCTCTGTCTTCATTTTCCAGATAGAATTCACTGACCTCAGTTGTATCCTCATTCACAATTTCAAGGGTTTCATTTGAAGCGATCATCACAGGTATTGTTTCCAGCGTAACGCCATGGGCATTCTTTTTAACAAGTTCACCGGATATAGGTGTTTCCCATGGATTGGTGACGATAAGCCGGGATATCTCCGAATCGCTGGATTTCAGCTTAAATGTATCCAGCATCTGAATGTCTGCGAACAATGGTTCCTCAGACCACATCCCAATGTTGCCCAAATCGGAGATCCAGAACCGGGCGTTTTGACCTGCCAGTTCGCGGTCCGCCTGAATTTCTATTTTTCCAAACCCATTGTATGCATCAAACGGGCTAAGTGGTTTTGTGAATTTGCCAAAGGGTCCCAACTCAAATTGATCCTGTGACAAGAGTTCACCGGTTTCATCGTAGATTACGCATTCACCCATTGCTGTCATCTCTGAAACATTTAACAGATTTAACTCGTTGAACAACGATTGACTGCTGTTCTCCGCCAGAGTTTCCCAATCCTGAGTCAGAAAACATATCGTATTGCCTCCGGGTTTCAGTTTTTCTGTTGATTGTAAATGTACCGTTGCTGCAATTGTGCGCGTTGCTTCCTGAATTCTGTATTCCATGAAACCGTTTATGGTGTGTGAGGACAAGATGTTCAGACTTCCCCGGAAGGAAGGCCAAATTTCAGCCATATCTCTTCGGTAAACACCGTAAGGAAGCAATTCTGTTTCGACGGGATAACCTACGGGTTCACCACCATTATCTCTGGCCTCTATATTCAACTGAACCGTTTCATCTTTGTTATTCGATATCGTCAAAATGGATTGCCATGTTCCATCATTCCCCTCGGTATCAACGGCAACTCCCGACTTCACATCAACAACAACTTTCGATTCGATAGACTCATCAGTCAAACGATTGGGTGTCAGCAGAATTGGATCAATACCAACATCAAGTCCTATTACCGATTTTCTTAGAAAGGGTAAAGGAATTACTTCCTCTTCACCTGTGACCAGATTGATTTTTATGACCTTTTCCCATGTACTGGGAACTTGAAACTGATAGTTTTCGATAGTGCCGTACCCCAGATCATTCCATAAAACATATCTGTGATATAGCGCATCTTTGACATAATCGAATACCCTGACAGTGGAAACCTCCGAGTTGAATTGCGGTCTGTAATTGTAAATGTACTTTGAGAAGGTCCGCAGCGAATCAACAGCCGGCGAGATGACCGCCTCACCGGAATCAAACAACCCAATTCCGTCGCATGTTAATCCATGAATATTGAAAATACCGTTTAAATCCTTGTCACCCCAGTTTCCATTCATTCGTTTATCCAGGTTAATCATCAGCATGTTCGGAATACTCAATGACTGGGAAATGTTTTTAATATCATAGCGCAGCAAATCTCTGTAATCACAGTATTCATAGACATGTCCCCAAACGGTCTGGCTGCTGCCGATGGGGTAATCCGCGGTTTCAGTGTTCCAGAATACAAGGTCACTAAAATTCGGTGGATCAGAAACATTTTCAAAAACCTCTTCAAACACGTTTTTGAATGCAAGATACACTTCAACACTATTTTTGTAATTGTAGTTTCTGGCATGGTAGTCGATGCCGTTAAATCCAAGCGGCTCACCTGGTTTCCGGATTTCCAGATAATACTCCAGCATTCCCCTGAAATAATCGACACACATCTGAGGGGCTACTGCGGCGATGCAGATGACCATGGTGGCATCCTTGTCGAGATGCTTTCTGAAAACCGGATACACCGCGTGACATGCATAATAGTAAGCCCTGGGATCACTCGGACCGAAAGTATTGCCTTCATATCCAAACCGGAATCGTTTTAACCGCGTTTCATTTTGATGCGTAATCGGCCATGTTGAATCAATGTTCATTTTCAATTTGAAGAACCACTCATTGATTTGGGATGCATTATTATCAAGGTAATCCTGTACTTCCTGAAGGGTTTTAACTCCAAATTTATTCATCGGTTCGAGTGACAGGTACGGTGTTATCTCCCGTGGTTTGAATTCATTTTCAAAAATAGTGAAATACCTGTCTTGTGGATCACCGATCAGAATATCCGACTTTCTTACCGGCGCCACCTGGATGTTCATATCCACACACCAATCCAGGTGATTTGAAACATCATTAAATCCTCCCTCCGCATAAATCATGAAGGGTTTATAGGATTCAGATCTGACGTATTGGGGTAGAACCAATAGACTGACCAGTACACAAATTAGGAACAAATTCCTGAAATACATCAAAGCTCTCCATTTCTGCTGATGTTTGAAAATCTATCCATTTCAAAGGGGAATCAACATATTTGACATCGATTTAACTTCTTAGCAAAAAAAAAACTACACCTGTCAAGATAATTCTCAAAAAAATAGAAAATACTCGGGTTGACTGCTTCTACTCAAAATCATGATGGACTTGGACGCGGCTTAATCATCGTAAAAAGTCTCGTCATTCCGGACGTGATGTTGTTTGCAGTTCGTGAAGGGGTAACAAGTGAGATCCGGAACCCACATGCGGGACAATTACCATTGAAGCCATCGCACAATCCCAACTATCCTCTTTAACCATCTCGGTTGATTACCAGATGTGGATCCCGGCTTGCGATACGATGATTTTTTCAACCATAGTGCTGACAACTTGCCGGGATGACGAGACGACCATCGTGGTTTGATGCAGTTATCCCCTTTAACCATCTCGGCTGTTTGCTGCACGTGACCCTATGCCCGGCCAGGGACGACCGGGCTACAAAACATGATTGTTGTCTTGGAACCGCCGGCATGGACCTATGCTTTTCAGCTCCGCAAGGTCCATGCCGGCGATCAGCATCAATGTGAGAACCTTGTAGACCCGGCGTCCCCGCCGGGTCACGGGGACTTGGACGCTGAAAAATACCGCTTAATATCTCTTAAAAAGTTATGGATAAAGATGAGTTCTCAAGAAGGGATTTTGTTTCATTATTCTGCGATGTTTTATCAGGATCGGTTGATGAAACCAAATTGGTGACACAAAAAAACACCACACCGAAACCGGTATGGTGTTTTTGATCACTTATTCAGGGTTTTCCATGAAAAACCCCTAAGAAATGAACCGCTTATTCAGCGGGAACCGGAGCGTCTACGGGGCAGACATCGGCGCAGGCGCCGCAATCGGTGCATTTGGCTGCATCGATCACATAGATATCATCACCGGGTGTAATTGCTTCGGTGGGGCATTCGGGCTCGCAAGCTCCGCAAGAGATACATTCTTCATTGATAATATAAGCCATTGTCCTCTCCTTTCAAGACAGAGTTACCGCTTCTTTAGCAGGCAAAATTTAACTTTGTCAAGGTTAATTTCAGCTTAATGTGATCAGATGCCGAAATCATCGAAAAAGATCTGATCATTTTCGACACCGATATCGTACAACATTTTGTTCACAGCATTATTCATCATGGGCGGACCACACATGTAAAATTCGATTTCCGTGGGATCCGGATGTTTGTCCAGATAGTCATCCAGCACAACCTGGTGGATAAACCCGGTTTTTCCGGTCCAGTTATCTTCCGGTTGTGGTTCGGACAGGGCATAGATGAATTTGAAATTCGGGAATTTCTTTTCCAGTTCTTCAAACTCTTCCTGGTAGAACATTTCCCTGAGGGATCGAGCACCGTAATAGTACCGGATTTTCCGGGAACTTCCTTCTGTTTTCAGTAGCTGGAAGATATGGCTGCGTAGAGGCGCCATACCCGCGCCACCGCCGATGTAGACCATTTCCTTCTCAGTATCCTGAATAAAGAACTCACCGTACGGACCGCTGATATCCACATCATCGCCGGGTTTAAGACCGAAAATATACGATGATGCGATTCCCGGGGGCACATCCGGTTTATTGGGTGGGGGTGATGCAATTCGAATATTCAGGCGGACCAGCCCTTTTTCCGCGGGATAACTGGCCATGGAGTATGCCCGGCTGCAGGGATCATCGTTTCCGGCAACAAACTGCCACATATTATAGGTGTCCCATTCGCTCCGGTACTCCTCATCAATATCAAAATCTTTATAATTCAGATTCTTGTATTCCGGGACATCGATCTGGATATAACCGCCGGCTTCATAGTCCATTTCAGCGCCTTCCGGAAGTTCCACCACAAAATCCTTGATAAAGCTTGCAACATTATGGTTGGAAACAACTTTGCACTTGAATGTCTGAATACTGAAAATCTCATCAGGAATCCGGATATCCATATCCTGTCTGACTTTTACCTGACATGCCAGACGCCAGTTGCTTTTCACCTGTTTCTGGCTCAGATGCGTTTTTTCAGTAGGAAGAACATCTCCGCCGCCATCATCGATCTGACAGGTACATACGCCACAGGTTCCACCGCCTCCGCAGGCGGAGGGGAGGAAAATTTTGGCACCCAGCAAGGTTTGCAGGAGCGTGCGTCCACTAGTTGTAGTCAACGATTTTTCCTCATCACTGTTAATCAGGATTCTGACATCCCCTTTTTGGACAAGTTTTGATTCAGAATACAATAGAATAAAGACCAGGGTCAGAATAATCCCGGTAAACAACGTGATACTTAATCCAACGAGTTGAAGAATTTCCACTGTCTTACCCTCTCATCATTTTCTGGGTTGACATTACAGGCTGATCCCGGAAAAACACATGAACGCCATGGCGATCAATCCGGTCAGGATCATGGTGATTCCAAGTCCCCTGAGTGGTGCGGGGATATGGGAGTAACGCAGTTTCTGCCGCATGGCTGCCATGGCGACAATGGCCAGAAGCCAGCCGATACCACTGGAGAAACCGAAAACGGTTGATTCCGCCAGGTTGTATCCGCGTTCCACCAGAAACAGTGAGGCACCGAGGATTGCACAATTCACTGCGATAAGCGGCAGGAAGATTCCCAGAGCCGTATATAGTTTCTGGCTGAAACTATCAATAGCCATTTCCACAATCTGAACCATCACCGCAATGGTGGCAATATACGCGATGAATCCAAGAAAACTCAGATCAACATCAGGTAATCCGGCCCAGGAAAGTGCACCCTCTTTGAGAAGGAAGTTGTAAATAAACCAGTTGGCGGGACAGGTGATGGTCATAACAAATATAACCGCAATACCCAGACCGAACGCAGTATCCACCCGTTTTGAAACCGCCAGGTATGAACACATCCCCAGGAAGAATGCCAGGAGAATATTTTCAACAAAAATCGATTTTATGGCTAGATTCAGCAGTTCTTCCATAGCTTAATCCTCCACCTGTTTGGAAATGGCCCGCTGGACCCAGATGATGACCCCCAGGAGCAAAAATGCACCGGGAGCCAGAACCATCAGCCCCATGTTGACATATCCGGCACCGTAGAGCGCATCGGGAACAACCTGAAAGCCCCACAAGCTGCCGCTGCCCAGAAGTTCCCGGAAAAATGCCACAGCAATCAGTATCCACGCATATCCCAGCCCGTTCCCAACACCATCCAGGAAAGACGCCCACGGTTTGTTTGCCATAGCGAATGCTTCTGCACGACCCAGAATAATACAGTTCGTGATGATCAACCCCACAAAAACGCTCAACTGTTTGGAAATATCAAAGAGGAACGCTTTGAGAATCTGATCCGTGAGAATAACAAGTGTAGCGATCACAGAGAGCATAATCAGGATCCGGATTCTAGCCGGAATGAAGTTACGCAATAATGAAATCACCAGATTTGAGATGGATATAACGGCAATCACGGCAATTGACATAACAAACGCCGTATCCAACTTGACGGTAACCGCCAGTGCGGAACAGATACCTAAAACCTGCAGGGAGATTGGATTGTTATCCCACAGGGGATCCATCATCATTTTCTTATCTTTTTTACTCAATCCTATAGCCACATTACTTCCCCCCCCGACCTAACTGCCGACCGAACCGGCCATGATCATTTTCAGATACGGTTCGTACTTCTTCAAATCCTGTTCAAGAAAGACGTTAACGCCGTTTCCCGTCAGGGTGGAACCACTGATGCCATCCACGGTATATGCCAGCTTTTCCGCACTCAGCCCGGCCGGAATCTTGCCTTTACAGACGATCAGAGGCGTCAACTCACCCCGGGCATTGAAAACAGT
>SWBY01008164.1_pt2 | contig 24242 bp, 26 predicted proteins | sample 4693071 | NCBI WGS metagenome assembly SWBY01 (sample SAMN10267273, study PRJNA491770) | bioreactor metagenome | isolation source: DHS bioreactor inoculated with marine methane seep sediment | place: Japan: Omine Ridge, Nankai Trough | collected 2006-05-06 | reverse complement strand
GTCAAGGAAATCGCCGTGGAAAACGGATCGTACGCAACCTTCATGCCCAAACCCATCTTTGGTATCAACGGCAGCGGCATGCATGTGAATATGTCCCTTTTCAAGAACGGGGAGAATGCGTTCTCTGATCCGGACCGGGAACATGGACTCTCGGTTGTGGCCGAACATTTCCTGGCCGGACTCATGAAACATGCCCGGGAACTCACCGCTCTCACCAACCAATGGATCAATTCATACAAACGGCTGACACCGGGATATGAAGCACCGGTATATATTTCCTGGGCAAAACAGAACCGGTCGGACCTGATACGGATACCGGCCACAAAACCTGGAAAAACCGTCAATACACGGCTGGAATACCGCGCACCGGACCCGGCCTGTAACCCGTATCTCGCTTTTGCCGCCCTCCTTCATGTGGGTCTGGAAGGTATTGAGAAAAAATACCCCCTGGAAAAACCATTTGATGGAAATCTCTATGAAATGCGTTACAAAGAACGGCAGGCAGCAGGAATCAAACAGTTACCGGGCGATCTGTATGAAGCCATTCAGGAACTTGAAAAATCGGAATTGATGCGGGACGTCCTGGGAGATCACGTATTTAATAATTTCATCAGAAATAAAGTTATTGAGTGGAACGAGTACCGGACCCAGGTGACCAGTTTTGAGTTGGATCGGTACCTGGCGATTTTATAGGGACCGGTTAAAGATAGCACAACCTGGTCTGGATGTGTTCTTGGGATTCAACGCCACGCATGAGCCGAAAACCGGAGCATCGTTGAGGTTTGTCGGTTGCATTTTTCTGGTTATGCAACTTTCAACGTCGCGATCCTCTGTATTTCAGTTTCAATTTTCCGCTCTGCATCCCATAAATCAACAGCCTGCTGCGCATTTAACCAGAATTCCGGGGTGTTTCCAAAAATACGAGACAACCTCAATGCCATTTCCGAGCTTACAGCACGTCGCTCCCGGAGAAGTTCATTGACGGTTTGCCGGGATACGCCGATCGCCTTAGCGAACTGCGTAACGGAAATTCCATAATCCGGCAGAAAATCTTCACGTAACAATTCTCCCGGATGCGGGGGTCGAATCTTTCTGATTCTCGTATTTTGTATACTCATATCCGATCTCCTCAATGATAATCGGTTAATTCTACATCAAAAGCATCGCCGTCCTCGAACCTAAAACAGATTCGCCACTGATCATTCACTGAAATCGAATACTGCCCTTCCCGATCGCTATGCAGTGGGTGTAATCGATTACTCGGCGGAACTTTCAAATCTACCAACCGTGTTGCAATATCCAAATACTGTAGTTTTCTAAATGCCCGTCGTAGTATATCAGGAGGAATTCGTCTGGATTTTCCAGTTTCGTAGAGCGTTTGAGTCGGTTTATCCGCGAAAGTCCGTATCATTACTTTGACCGTAACATGTCACGTGACGGTTGTCAATTTTGAAGCGTTAATAAAACTGCAAAATCCGAATTAGACTCAAAGCTTAATCAAGATATCCCAGATGTTTGTATTTTTTGAAATCAATTGATTTCAGTTTTTTGTCAAGTGTTAACAATGGCGCATGAAACCGAATAGCGCAATCCAGAAAATAAGCATCGTAGGCGTACATGTTTTTTTCATTGCAAAGTTCAATCACCCGAACAAAATCGGGGACAATATACCGAATCTGGATCTGTTTGAATATTTCAACTCCTTTTAGCGCAGCTTCTAATTTTACATGCTTCTTCTTAAGCATCGCGGAAAAGGCGTTTCCAACCTCCCATTCAATCGATCCGGGTCCGATCAATGAGTGATCCTCGACTAAACTAATTATTCGATCCCGTTCAGGTTCACCGACAATCACTGGCTGGTTAAACGCATTTATTGATTCCATAGCAAGCCTTTATCACTTTCCGAAACCCTGAACGGTATGCCGATACTTTAAAAGAACACTCAGGAATTCAGGATCTTTCAGTGGATCGGCGTCCCAATAGATCAGATGGGAATTGCAGGTGCAATCCGAGGATCCGAATCGGGGGATTAATTGTGTTCTGTATTGGGAGAGTTCCCGGGCAATGGGGCACTCAAGATCCTCACCATTGTATATGGGCAACGCTTTTACAGAATCTCCGGCTTGAATGAGATAATCGATGTGCCACCGCAGGGTTTTACGTTTCCGGAGGTGCCGGGCTGTTCGTTTGCTCAGGTGCTTTTTCGCAGATCCGACATAGACATAATAACCGGGGGGAAAATTGATGGAACCAAGAGCCCCTATGGTGATCGTTTCTTTTTTCTGGAGATGGACAATCAGAAGGTAGCAGCCACTGTCCGCTTCAGCCCATTTTACCGGACCGAACTCAACGGGGATTTCCGGGGCGACCAGGAAGACGGTGCCGTCTGACTTTGCCTCAACGGAAGCCGCATGGATTTTCAGACGGTCACTGACATTTTTCAGGCGGATGCTGAACAGGGGATCGGTATGGATCGAAGGGATAAATCGTCGGGAATCGGCATGCATGAGGACAAACAGGACATGGGTTTCAAAGCCGCCTGATTCAGCAATCTCCGCCAACTCAGTGATATGTCGGGTCCCCCGCAATGTGGGGGCATCCGGAAACATCGCCACACCGTGTTCCATGAGGGTACAGGCTTTCACTTCCACCAGGGCGTCTTTCCCGGGATTTCGAACCAGAAAATCAAAGCGGGAGCCGGCAATAGTCTTTTCCGGTTCCAGGGAGATAAAATCCGGGAATAGCTCCGGGAGAATAAGATCCTGAGCAATTTTATTCGCCCGGGTCGAATTTAAGGGGATTACCTTGTTTTGATAGTAAGCGGCAGCCAGGGAATAAGCTGTTTTCCGGTTTGGATTGGTTCCCTTTTCCAGGATTACCTGCGTTCCGGGTATCAGAATTTCGTGGAGCCTTCCCGGATTGGGACAATGGACCCGTTCCTGACCCGAATCAGTCTCTACAATCGCTATAAATCGATTGGGACGATCAAGAAATATCCCCTCAGCAGAGTTTTCAAAGCACTTCATGTTGCCCCAGTGATTACTAACGGCTGGCATCACCCGCGCACCTGAACGTTGTAAGTTGTTTAAAATGCATGGATGTTGACGCGAAGGTGTGTCGGTCTGCATGCGCTTGTTATCCTTTATCATTCTCGCTCCATTGAATAATCGTCACGCTGCGATTTCAATCCGATTTAATTTACTGAGATCGACCTTTCTTTGCGTTTGCCAGAGGTCATACTGAACTTGAAGTTTGAGCCAGGCTTCTGGTGACCGGCCAAATACTATTGAGAGGCGAAGCGCCATTTCAGGACTGACGCCGGATCTCGCATTTAGCAAAGCTGACAGTGTTTTCCGAGTTACACCAAGAGCGCTGGCTGCATCCGTGACCGTTAATTCCAGGGCATCAATACAGAAATCCCTAATTATTTCACCAGGATGTGGCGGATTGTGCATTCTCATTTTGTTTCCTCCATTTAATGATAATCCTCATAATCAATCAAATGAGCATCACCATCTTCAAACTTGAATGTTATTCTCCAGTTTCCGCTTACTTTTACAGCCCATGTTCTTTTTCGGTTCCCTTTGAGTTCATGCAATTTCAAGCCGGGCAGATCCATATCATTTACTGCGCTGGAAGTTTCAAGTAATGCAAGAATCCTCCTGACTCGTCCAATATGCTCGTTTTGTATCCCCGATACGATTCCTTTCTCGAATAATCGCTTTAATCCTTTATGTCGGAAACTCGTAATCATCATCCTGATTGTAACCTGTTACGTAACAGGTGTCAAGAAGATGAATTAATATCAATGACCAGAACAATTATTTTGTAAAGGGGAGTACATTCCTTGCTTCAATAAACACATGTTAAAATTTCTGAATTCAGAGATTGCTTTTCGTTGCCTGAGATTTCTTCTCCACCAATTTTCGATTCAGGAATGTCATAAATTTTTTAGGGGTCCTGCCATGCCAATCCCATTCGTACGGTGTGAATGTAATAGATTGCCTGATGAAGCGATGGCTGACCTCCCTGATGATAACAAGTTTTCTCAGTTGGGGACCCTCTAATGAATTGAATCCAGCGCTAACCCATACCCATCTTGATGTACGCTTGGCGATTTCAAGATCTTCTTTTGACTCTAGTATGAGGATCGGCTCATTCTTAACCGATTCCACATAAATTTCGATTTTTATTGTGTCTCCAGGAATCCCTTGCATCGGGTAATGTCCGAAGATCAGCAATAAGCCAAACATGAGAAATCCCACAAAAATAATTAGCAATATTTTAATCCAATAGTTCAAGTCTCAGTTAAGTCTCCATTGTATCGGATAACGTTTCAGGATAACCGGCAGAGCTACTGTTTTGTTTTTTGGGCAGTACCATTGTTTTTGTCCGGTTCATCCGTTTGTTAACTGTCCTTTCTATCATCACATTTGAAATTCTCCGGATTGTTTTCATCCTTTGCCCAATTCAACGGGTTGTCGGCAATGTATTGCCTGATCCGATTCAATTCGTCATCGTTTCGTATTATATGATCATGGAATCTCAATTGCCATAGTCGTTTTTCAAATGCGGGCCAACCATCCTGTCTCACATTTTTGGCATAATTCGTCGTGGTGATTGATTTGAACGCGCCAATGATGAAACCCAACGTAGGGACGTCCTTTATGGGCGTCCTTTCGCAAGCGGGATCAACCATTTTAAATGTGTTTTCAATGGTTTCAACGCCATCATCATGACCGGTTTTAATGGTTGTATCATCATCATTGCGATCATTTTCATCGGTTTGAACATCATCATTGAGGACGCCCATAAAGGACGTCCCTACAGTACCGTTTCCAAATGATTTATTCTTCCCATTTTCCAGGGACCTGATTTGCAGGATCCCATGCATGTGATTGGGCATGATTTGGTAATCGTCAAGAATGACATGATCATATCTCTCCAGAATACGATTCCATTCAACATCGACCATTTCTCCTGCAATATCTAAGACCATTACATCATCCAACACGTCCCCGAATCTCTTAATTCGGTCCTGCGTGCAGATCGTTACGTAATAATATCCGGGCAGAGAATAATCGTAGCCTTTCAATCGCATCGATTGCCGATGATGTCTCTCTGGATCATAGGTCATTGATGGTTTCTCGGACAGTTAACAGTATTATTCTCCAACACGTCCATTTTTCCAGTACTTCAGGTTTCTGAAGCCGTGTCAAATCGATTTCAGCGGATTACATGGCGAAATTATGGCGAATACTGTTTGTTAATATCTATAATATGTGCTATATATCTCAAGTTGGATATTCGGAGAATTCCATTATGCATGAATTTGAAAAATACATCGTATCACTGCATCAAGTTAGTAAAAAACATTCCCGGTTTTACGCAAAATGGGTCAATTCGGCTTATGCTCGGCTTGACAAAGACCTGCTCTGTCCATTGAATGAACGGGATGAACAATACGCTATGGATCACCTGAGAAGGAACATCGAAGATTGGCAGGTTCAACAAGCGACTAAAGCGCTGAATCTCTACCGGATATTTTTGAAAACGACCCCCGGACAAAACCGTAATGAAAAATATCACGATAAACCTTCGGAATGGCTGGATCTGGAAGAGAAGATCATCCGTACAATTCGGTTTCAGCATAAATCCCGTCGAACAGAAAAAACTTACCTGAGCTGGATAATGAGATTTGCTCTTTTTCTTGAATATCCTTCTCCGAACACACTCGATACATCTCACATCACAACTTATCTTTCCCATCTTGCCAATAATCGAAATGTCGCTGCCTCCACTCAAAACCAGGCAATGAACGCCCTGGTCTTTCTTTTCCGGTTCGGTCTGGAAAAGGAACCCGGTGATTTCAGTCGATTCAACCGTGCCCGTGTTCGAAAAAGATTGCCCGTTGTTCTATCAAAGAATGAGGTAGATCAGGTTCTTGGCAAAATGACAGGTGCACCGGCTCTGATGGCGCGAATAATCTATGGGGGGAGGATTGCGGCTATCGGAATGTCTGAACCTGCGGATAAAGGATCTCGATCTGGAACGCCGAATCATGACGATTCAGAACGGGAAAGGCGGTAGAAGCCGCAACACGATTCTGGCTGAATCAACCATCCCGATGCTTCGGGACTATCTTAAGAAAGTGCGATTTCTGTACGATTCAGATCGGAGACAACTCCGGGCAGGTGTATGGATACCGGAAGCGCTGTCCCGTAAACTTCCCAATGCAGGCAAAGAATGGCCCTGGTTTTGGATTTTCCCTGCCCCGGCAGCCTCTGTGGATCCGGACACAGGCATCATTCGCAGACACCATATCTTTGCTCAGCATTTACAAAGAAAGATCAAAGCAGCAGCCGGGAAAGCCGATTTGAACAAACGAGTAACCGTTCATACCCTACGGCATAGTTTCGCAACGCATCTTCTGGAAAACGGCTACGATATCCGGACCATTCAGGAACTGCTGGGCCATAAGGACCTGAGCACAACCATGATCTATACACATGTTGTCAACCGGAACTGCCTTGGTGTCCGGAGCCCCCTTGACGATTAAACCGTGATTTATCAAGCTGCAGAACCAATTACCGCTTTTTGAAGATGCGTGGCAGAAAATACAGAATCAGCGGACCAATAAGGAAAAGGAGAAAATAAAGGGGCGGTGTCATTGGGATGAGTCGGTCGCCGAACCGGTCCAGATTGAAAATAATGAGCGCCACCGCTATGCAGACAGTAACGAAATTGGCATCGGGATTGACGGCATGAAACAGACAAAATCCCCGGGTCCGTTTTTTGATAAACGGCCAGATCAGCGATCCGCCCATATGGCCCGTAAGATCTTCCGTGATATGTGTGGCAAACCCCAGGAAAGCCACCAGGGGATAGAGCCAGGGCTGGTGCCATCCCGCGAGAGTTGCCATGAGCCATAACGGCAGGGCCAGAGTCGCACCCAGAGTATAGGAATGACTCCAGGTCCGGTGCCAGGGCAGAAAATCCACTGCCAGCGTATCGCCCTCTTTCCGGAACCCGTACATGGGACCGGACATGATATCCACCTTGGTGTCCCGGGCGTTTCCGGGTTGCAGCCGGGCATGTTTCAGTTTCGCTGTTCCCACGGGATTCTCAGGCGCCGTCCCCGGAAACCGCACCTGGGACGTGGTGACGACATCGCCGAATATGATCTTCACTTCCTGAGTATCCGTGTCAAACTTGATATCGTACCGCTGCCACCGATCCGCGGCAATTTTCAGGGTATTGAACTGGATCTTGATCTCCCGGTCTTCCTCCCATGCCCGGTCCATGGTGTCAGCCAGTGTTTGTGCGATTTTCTGAGCATCCAACTCTCCGGATTCCGGGGATACTTCCACCTCGGCTTTCATAAAGTACTTACCGACCTTGAAATCCAGGGTGTCCGGAAGTAAGGCATATAACCCGGCCAGGGCCAGGAGAAATGATGAATCCGCGTTTGCCATGAGGGAATCCCCTGAGACGCTCCGTTGTACTACCGATGGAATGAATGAGGCGATTGCAATTCCCGAGATAAAATGGGTGAATCCCTTCATGATTACTGAAGTCCCAGCAGCCGGAGCACATCATTGCCGTATCCCGCCAGGTTCAGGGCAATGGGTACCAGCAGTACGGCCATGCAGTTTGATGACCGGCAATGAAACACGATGGGAATGAAACCGATACACGTGGCGATTGCCATAAGCGCCAGACCGGCTAACCCTGTCACTGACCCGACCAGAAAAATCAGGACTGCCAGGGTCATCCAGTAGATCAGGCGGTAATCGATCCGTTCCAGAACACGGATCATCCACCGGGCACCGATAAGCAGCAGCAGAAACGAGATGAATCCAGAAAAGAGCACCACGCCGATCATCAACGGAAGCTCCCGGGCTATGGGCTGCAGAACGGGTTTGAGAATAATTGCCAGTCCGGCCCGGCCAACACCGCCGGGTGTTAACGGCGATATACAGTAAAGGAGCAGAAAAGCGCCCACGTAGTAGAGGACCTTGGCGACACCGCCGGAAACCATAAAGAGCCGGTCGCCCCGCCTTGCCACGGCATGACCGGCGATGATACCGCTGATCCCGGCAGTGACAGCCGGTATATATGCAGCCATCCCGCCGGCAATGGCGCCCTGCAGCCCGGATACGCCGACATCTTTCGCGGTGAGTTCCACGGAGTCCGGTATGTGCTGGCGTGGGATTTTTTTCCGGGAGAGCAAGTGATGTATAGCGCCAGGTACGGCAAAAAGACCGACAAACACCGGCATGATGTTCAGAAATCCTGCATCGGGACCGACCAGAGTCCGGCTGGTGACAATGAGTCCCAGAATACCGGCCAGAACAAACGTGAGAATACCGCCCACCAGATTTGACCAGGCATGCCGGAGCCGCTGAAATACGGTCTCACCAATCCCTTCGTCCCGGGGCCATTCACTCATAACCATATAGACGATCACCGCCATGATGATCCAATGCAGATGCGGTGTCAGTATATTATGAAGTACGGGTATGGTCTTCAATACAATTGGCGTCATGCCGGCCAGAATCACCAGACCCATCATGCTCCCGATGCCGGTGATGATCACAGCCTCATATCCCCGGCCATTCATGAGATATTTCGTTCCCGGTAAAATACTCGTGCCGGCGGATTCCTCGGGTGCACCCATGAGGGTCATAGGGATGGCGTTGAGCAGTGAGAAAGCCACCACCAGACTCAGGAAATAAGGCGCAACCGCCGGATAGGGAATCAACCCTTCCGCTGCGGTCCAGATGATCAGTGCAATTCCGGCGGCATTGTATATGTGCAGGGATGGCAGCATGGCAATGATTCCACCGGTGGCCGTACCGGCAAGGGTGTAAATGACGACTAGAAGAAACTCCCGGGTCATGGCGTCTTCACAATCAGGTTTTCAGACGTGTCCGGCTTTGTCTCTGTCACGGCCCCCTCCAACCGGGGGATGGTCAGATTGTACTGCAGATCAATTTCACTGATCTGTACCCGGGGGATCTCCTGGATCCGGATCCCTGCCCAGAGCAGGATCAGACCCACAATAGCGCCACCAACAGCCACCCATTTCACGACGCGGAGAGTGACCCGGGATTTAATGGACGCCTGACAGTGCCGGCAAATCTCATCGGATCCGGTGTTCCGCCCGCAGGACGGGCATTTCACTCCTGTTTCCTGTAGCGACATAGACCGACTTTCCTGCTATTCCGGGGATGGCTCCGGTGGCGATGAACTTCCCGGGGCCTGCTGCTGCTGCTGTTGTTGTTGTTGTTGATGCTGCATAAATGCCTGCACGAGATCCCGGCCCAGAAGGTGAACAGCCTCATGACGGTCATGATCCCCGGCCATGTACCGGGCCAGGAGCAGCCGTGAATCTTTGGGCACATTATTGACCAGAGCCGTCTCGGCCATTACATGAATATTACAGTGAAACTCCATGTCATCGTCGGACATCTTGTCCAGATCGAATATGTCCTCATGCGCCCGGCCGATGATGATCCGCCGATACAATTCCGACATTTCCGACCACTGGTTGGCGTTCGGTTTGGACATGGGATCATAGGTATCCCTGATGGGAACTTCATACTCATTGATGAACGCGTAGGGCTCAATATGGGACAATTTGTAATGCTCACCGGTGGCAGGAAACGTGTCGCCTGTGATTTCCTTCAGCAGAAACCGGGTACCGATATAATCCTGAGGATCAATCCTCAGACATTTCCGGTAATATTCCAGGGCGACATCCTGTTTTTCCATCAGAATATTCATATCACCCATGGATTGAATCAGCGCCAGGTAAAACGAGTTTTCCATGAACCGGCCACTGAGAATAAATGGTGTATCCTCACCGGGAAGACTCATCTCGGCAATACTGATACCCAGAGTGAAATATTTTTCGGCTTCTACGAACCGCTTGTGTTCCATGGAAAGGTTCCCAAGGATATGGTAGCAATCCAGCATCCACGGATATCGGCACAGAATCCAACTGATCTCCAGAATAGCTTCATCCAGACGGTGTTCATTAAAGAGATCGCCCACCCGATTATGATGCTCCCGGTACGCCTCATCTGGCATCTCCGGCATGCGGAACCGGATCTCCCGATACGTTTTGCCTGTATGCACAGGAAATAACGACTCAGCAGCACGCTCACCAAACAACTCAACCGGATTCCAATCGCCGGTTTGAATCGCCTCGAAGGGTGATTTCACGGCGTTTTCCGGATCAAGAGTTGAATTCACCACTACACCCATCAGGGTATCGGTTCCGTCAAGTTCAAGGTTCTTCGTCAGTCCGTCCACCCGAATCTCCAGGGTTTCTCCCTCAATAAAGATATGGTCCGGTCCGGGATCGTATTCATAGCGGCTGCCATCGGCTTCCTCAATCAGGAGTTTCCCTTTTAGTTGCTGTTTCAGCACCGTTTTCACAATCGAATTTATCAGCGGCATACTGCACTCCTCGTATTCCGAGTTTTTCAGGGTGATTCCTGAACCGGTGATTATGGCATATTTCCAGATGATTCGCCACCGGTGAAACCGTGAGCCGGTGATCAGTGTTCAGTGCGTCTGTGATCAGTGATCCAATGCGGTAATAAGACATGGTAGCCTTGGGTTTTGTCCCGGGGTTACTATGTCAACGGCGCAAATCAGTGTTGCCGAATATCAACCATCACTGAGATTTCGACTGCGTCGAAATTAGAAGGCTGTTCCTCCGGAAAATCGTGATGAAATGAAACCTGATTTGAAACAAACACGTGACCTCATTATACTTGTTTTGAAAAGTTTCGTTTCAATCACCGGAGGATTTTCCATGAGTTTTCGATCACATGTTCTTTTGATTTTTCTTGCCGGTATCGCATCTGTGGGGTTGGCGGATCCTCCGCCGGTGTTTGATCTGCGGGACGTGGCCGGAGAAAACTACGTCACATCGGTGAAATTCCAGCAGGGTGGAACCTGCTGGACTCATGGCGCCATAGCGCCCATGGAAAGCAATATGCTCATGACCGGTGCATGGGTGGCGGCCGGAGAAACCGGTGAACCTGATCTGGCGGAGTATCATCTGGACTGGTGGAACGGTTTCAACCAGCATAACAATGACGATATCGATCCGCCGGCAGGGTACGGTCTGGAAGTGCATATGGGCGGAGACTACCGTGTTACATCCGCATATCTGACCCGGGGCGAGGGCGCCGTCAGGGATATGGATGGTCAATCATACGATACGCCTCCCCTGCGGTCTGATCCGAGTTACCACTACTATTATCCCCGAACGATGGAATGGTTCATTGCCGGTCACGATCTGAGTAACATCAATACTATCAAAAACATGATCATGACCCACGGCGCCATTGGTACGTGTATGTGTTACGACGGCGCATTTATATCGAGTTACATCCATTATCAGCCACCCTCCAGCGAACTGGATCCCAACCATGCCATCACCATTATCGGGTGGGATGATACCCTGATCACGCAAGCACCCGAGCCCGGTGCCTGGCTCACAAAAAACAGCTGGGGCGCAACATGGGGATACAGCGGATATTTCTGGATTTCCTATTACGACAAGCATTCGTGCCAAAACCCTGAAATGGGCGCCATCTCCTTCCAGGAAGTGGAACCGTTCCCATACGATGACGTCTATTACCATGATTATCATGGCTGGCGTGATACCAAGACGGATACGGTGGAGGCTTTCAACGCGTTCACCGTTACGGATCACCAGATTCTCCAGGCCGTCAGCTTCTTCACGGCGGAAGACAATGTCACGTATACGGTAAAAGTATATGACCGGTTCGAGAGTGGCGAACTCATGGATGAACGGGCTGTGGAAACCGGTGTCATCATCCATACAGGATTGCACACCATCGATCTGACAAGTTTGGTTCCTCTGGATTATAACGACGATTTTTATATTTATCTCAGTCTGTCAAACGGCGGTCACCCCTTCGACCGGACATCCGACGTCCCGGTCCTCCTGGGAGCTGAATACCGGGTTACCGTGGAATCCGCTGCCAATCCCGGTGAAAGTTTTTACAAAGACGGTGAGATGTGGCTGGACCTGGTCAACTCCGGGGTGGAATTCGCCGAAACCGCCAATTTCTGTATCAAGGGATTAGTTCGAACCCAGGTATGTATGAATCACGGTGATGTCAATTTCGACGGTGAACTCACGGCAGCGGATGCGCAGTATACATTTGAGATCGCCCTGGGTCTCGGTACACCGTATTTCGAAGAAGCCTGTGCGGCGGATTGCAACGGAGATGATATCGTGACGGCAGGTGATGCCCAGGAAATATTCAGGGTGGTTCTGGGCATGGGAGGCGCATGCGCTGATCTTATGCCCTGATGGAAGGTCTGCCGTAAGCTAAACACCATTAAACGGGACCCACCGGCATGGCTTACACCTCCGCTAAAGCTATGGCGCACAGGTCAGCCTGCCAGGTGGGCAACTAAGGATACCAGCCTCGGGATTTATTCCGGGGTTGCACATCCCCACAATTTCGGAGTATAGCTTCATGCCGGGAAGGGGCATCTATGCGGGACGAGACACGGGGATTTTTGATTATGGTGGCAGCGACCCTGGTGTTCAGCATCATGAACGTCATGGTCAAGTTCATGCTGACCACACGCGGGTTTCATTCCATGGAAACCGTATTTTTCCGCAGTCTTTTCGGATGGATTTTTGTAGCGACACTCCTTAAATCCAGAAATCTTCCCCTGATGGGTCCCCGGCCGAAACTCCTGGCATTCCGGGGATTTCTGGGGTTTATGGGATTGAGTTGTTACTATTTCGCCATGCGTCATCTCACGCTGGCGGATACCGTGATTCTGAACAAATTATCCCCTGTTTTCGTGATGATTTTTGCATATTTTTTTCTGAAAGAACGGTTAACCAAACTGCACCTGGTGGTTCTTGCCGCAGCGCTTTTCGGCATCTTTCACGTGATTCAGCCTCAGTTGGATTTCGCGGCAACAGCAGGATTTCTGGGGCTGGCATCAGCCGTATTTTCCGGTATGGCTTACGTTGTGGTGAAAAAACTGGCTGTTGATCACCGGTCACCCCAGATCGTGCTGGCATTCCTCACAATGGCCGCCATCCTTTCTTTTCCCTTTCTTATCGGCCGGTTCCAGATGCCTTCTCTTCTGGAGTGGCTGATATTTATCGCCATCGGATTCACATCCTCAATCGCGCAAATTCTTATGACCCGTGCCTATGCCCTGGGTTCGCCGACCCCGGTGTCCATCGCATCGTATGGCGTGGTCATTTTTTCAGCGGTCCTGGGATTTATGTTTTTCGGTGAGTTACAGAACCCGCAGGCACTGGCCGGAACCATTATCGTTCTGGGCAGTCTCACGGCCCTGCCCTTTCTGAAAACCCGGACAATACCACCGACCCGGCGGATCCCGGCAGCGGATATGTAATCGGATCTGTCATTACCTTTTGAATCCGGGAGCAATTTATTGGATAATCTCTTTATGTTTGCCCTGACCTGCAATACGATTTATGAGTCAAATTTCATTATTTCTGACTTATTTCATAATTCATGTTTCCTGGATTCCGGCCTTCACCGGAATGACACTCTGGTGTCAGGTGCACATATCTCTGGTTGCCTGGATTCCCGCCTTCGAGGGAATGACGGATTACTGTCAGGTTCCGGATTTTGAAACAGTCTCCGATCAACATCCCACGCATGGGAACCCTCTTACTTCTGGTGCTGGTCATGGGTATTACTTCCATCACGGGATGCCGGAATTCATCTGCGCCTCCCAATATAATTTTGATCACCATCGACACCCTCCGCGCTGATCGTCTCTCATGCTATGGATATCACCGGAACACCACACCCCGTATTGACGGGTTGGCGGAGGATTCCACGATCTTCCGCAGAGCAACTGCCACATCGTCCTGGACCTCACCGTCCATGGCATCCATTTTCACCTCAAAATATCCCCGGAGCCATGGTATTCGATCCGGCCATGTGGACTCAAAAGCAGGACGGATTCTCCAGCAGGAATTTTTGTCCCGGAAACTCCCGGTTCTGCCTGAACTGTTTCAGCAGAACGGGTATACCACCTTCGGCGTATCCACTAACGCACACATGACAACGGAAACAGGGTTTGACCGGGGATTCGATTATTTCGAGAGTTACTGGTTCGAGAAAGCCGAAACCGTCAACAACACGGTAAACCTGTGGCGCCGGCAGATTGATGAGGCTGACCGGTATTTTCTCTGGGTGCATTATTTCGATCCCCATGATCCGTATTTGGCACAGGAACCGTGGATCCGGGAATATAATCCTGTTGAGACCGCTTACCTCGGTTGGGCGGGCTCCCGGATGAAAAGACTCCGACGGTATCAGGATCGGATCACGGGAAATGAACAGGCAATCAAGGCACTTAATGATCTGTACGACAGCGAGATAAACTATACTGATGAGTTTGTGGGGAAGCTCCTGGATAACCTCCCGGTGGATCAAAATACCGCCATCGTTATTGTCGCCGATCACGGTGAGGGTTTCCTGGATCATGGTATTCTCGGTCATGGTGAAACCGTTTTCGAAGAACTCATCCATGTCCCGCTGATCATCAAACTACCGAAAAACCGGAACAGCGTGAAATCCATTGATCAGCGGGTGAGTATTAATGATATCTTTCCCACGCTCTGTGCAGCAGCCGGGATCACACCACCGGGAGGTCTTCAGGGTGAAAATCTCGTTCCCCTGATGACAGGTGAGGCCGCAGAATCTGAAAGGGCTGTGCTTTCGGAAGTTCACAGACCCTCCCGGAAAATATTTGAAAAAGCGGTTCTGGCCCATCGCTGGAAAACAGTTTTCAGTGGATCGGAGTATGATACCGTTCGATTGTTCGATCTTCAGGCGGATCCCCATGAGAAAGAGGATGTTTCCGCAGCCAATGCCGACCAGGTGGTGGAGATGACGGGTATCCTGGATCAGTTTGTCCAGGATAATCCGATTTTTGTCGCCCCGGTTCAGACCAATGAGATGAGTGACGAGCAACGTCAGGAACTCGAAGCTCTGGGATACCTGTATTAAATTATGACGGAGCAAAAACCATTATCCGGATATCAGAAGCTGATCATCACTATCATCCTTGTGAGTGCCGCTGCACTCCCTTATTTAAACAGTCTTTCCAACGACTTTGTCTGGGACGACTGGTGGTTGATCACCCAGAACTACCGGATCAAAAACATTCAGTACGTGGATGATCTGTTCACCCAGGATTTCTTCGGTCACCTGGATGAGGAGATCAAGTTCGGGTATTACCGACCCCTGGTCAGTCTGTCCTATATGCTTGATCATGGGTTATGGGGTGACAATCCGTTCGGTTTTCACCTGACCAACCTGCTTCTTCATATCCTGGCAACCCTGCTGGTATGGCAACTTTTCCGCCTGATTTTACTTGACAGGAAGTTTCTCCCTGAATACACGGCGCTGCTTTTTGCTGTCCATCCCATACACACGGAATCCGTCAGTTGGATCTCCGGACGGACGGACCTCCTGGCTACCACCGCGCTCCTGGGCGGGTTTCTGCTTTTTATCAGTTGGACCCGCCACGAAGGCTGGTGGAAACTTGCACTCTCGTCGCTCCTGTTTCTTATGGGACTTCTTGCCAAGGAATCCGCCGTGATTCTTCCCGTACTTTGCGGGTTGGTTCTGGTTTTTTTCCCCGGTAAAAAATCATTCCGGAGGATCTGGTTATCAATTCTTGTCTATCTGCCGTCGCTTTTAATTTACGGATGGCTCCGATTCGGTATCGCATCGGTCCGGCCCGGGTTGAGTACCCCTCTGGCGGTTCAAGACCATATTCTTTCGTTGTTCAGTACACTGTTTCTGTATCTGAAAATGGTGGTTGTCCCGCTTCACCAGACCGCGTACATCACCAATCCGGTTCCGGAATCACTTCTTGAGTTAAACGTTCTGGCCGGTGCTCTGATTCTGGCGGCTCTCCTCTTCACAGCGCTGAAATACCGAAAACGGAACCGGCAACTGGCATTCCTGATCCTGTTTACACTGATCACTCTCATTCCCATCGCTAATATCATTCGAATCACCAGCCCTCCGGATATGGGATTTCCCACTGCGGAACGATTCATGTATCTGCCCTCCCTGGGATTTATCGCACTGATTTTGATGGGATTATTCAGGAGGGTTCGTTCTCGGCTTATTCAGGTGAGTATTATCGGAATCCTGATTGTGACAGGTACAGGACTGACCCTCCAAAGGAATCAAGTCTGGAAAACCGAGGAAACCCTGTTTGTTGATGCGTTATATTACAGTCCGGATTCACCCCTGCTATGGAATAATTTGGGGGTTTATTTCGTTCGGGAAAAGCGGATCGAGGAAGCAGAGCGGTGTTTTAATCGTGCCATTTTACGGGAGGGCCGGACATCGCGGCTCCTGATCAATCTGGCGTCGATTCATCGCATTCAGGGACATTACGACACAGCACTGACTCTGCTGAAGGAAGCCGGTGGCGAAAACCGGGAACTGGCGGCCATCCACTACAATCTGGGCATGACATACGGTGCCATGGGGGAGAATATAAAGGCGGTTCAAGCGTATCGGAAAGCCATTGAACTCAATCCCCTCAAAATTGGTGCAATCGTGGAACTGGCTGAATTATACAAATCCAACGGGCATTTTGAACCGGCCGCGGAATGTTATCAGCGAGCAATTCACAAGCATCCGTCATCAGCCGCCCTGTACAGTAATTCCGGTGTCGTTTATAAACAGTGGGGCCGGCTCAAACGCGCTGAACAGAGTTTCCGGAAATCGCTTGCGCTTGACCCGGATGTATCCACCACGCATGAAGGTCTCGGGGTCATCCTGGCAAAAAGTGGCCGTTACAGTGAGGCTGAAATTGAATTTAAGGCCGCCGTGGCGCTTGATGCGACAAACCTCAATGCGGCAAATGCTCTGGGGATTTTATACGCGAAAACCGGCAGAATCAGGGATGCGGAAACCCTTTTCCGAGACCTTATTCGGGACTATCCCACACATCATGAGGCATACATAAATATGGGTATTCTGATGTATGAAGCAAAATATTTGAAAAAATCCGTGCATTGGTTCAGACAAGCGATTAGAATAGTACCGGGTGACAATCGAGTAAAAACATATTTGCACCAGATCGGAAATGAGATGAACATGCCGACAGTACCAGGTGGCATATCGAATAAGGAAGGGATTTCAAGATGAAAAATTTAGTAATTTTTCTTGTTGTTATGGGGGTAGCAGGGGGTTTCGGTTTCGTCAGTGCTGATGAGGGGGGACCGGATATGTTCGGGCATTTCTGGCAAGACAGCAATCCGGGACCGGTGGTGGAACCGTATTCATGGATTGAAATCTCACTGCAGGCCGGTGGAACCGGGGGGGAACTCGGGAATCTGACCAATAGGGATGATGCGTTGCAGCGAACATCCATCGGGTTCAGTTTTGATTATTACGGCAACACGTTTACAGACGTGATCGTCAGTACAAACGGATTCCTGACGTTTTATTCGTCCACGGGAGGTCTGTATAATAATCAGACCCTTCCCAACGCGCCGGCGCCGGATTCCGTTGTCGCACCGTTCTGGGATGATCTCGATCTGGCCCAGAACCCGACCACGGCACGGGTTTATTTTAAAACGCTGGGGATAGCTCCCGACCGGATGTTTGTGGTGGAATGGTATGACGTCCCACATATTATGGATGGATCATCCCGGTTCACCTTTCAGAGCATTTTTTATGAGAGTCCCGGTGAAGATGATATCAAGTTCCAGTATTTTTCCATGGTGGATGGCAATTCCCTGTTTGCTGACGGTCGGTCCGCATCGGTGGGGCTTGAAAACCTGGACGGCACTGACGGACTGGAATACAGTTTTGGTACCTGGGGTGGCGGTGGCGAAACATCCTCAAGCCGTGTATTACGGCCCATTTTCGACGGTCTGGCAATTCGATTTACCGCAGATTTCCTGTGCCTCAATCACGGGGACGTGAACTTTAATGGATCAATAACCTCACGGGATGCCCAGTCGGCTTTTTGGATCGCCCTGGGGACAATAACACCGACACCGTCAGAAGAATGTGCAGCGGATTGCAATGGTGACGGGATGGTCACCCAGGCTGATGCCCAGCAGATTTTCGGCACGATTTTCGGCGGTCCGCTCTGTGTGGATACACCCCAGGATCTGTTGTACGTTAATCAGTAAATTGAGTTTATTTCGTCCTCTGGTCTTCTGCTCGGGCTAATACAAGGTTAGCCCGTACACTTTCTTCTATTCCTCTATCTTGACCCGCCGTCTTGTCCAGCCAAAGCCAAACTTGTTTGGCGACGGCGGAAGCTTTGTAATATGTTTTCCTTCGGGTTTGTGCGTAGGCGGTTCCTCTATTCCTCTATTCGTCTTAAGGTAGAGGCATCCAGGACCAGTTCAATCCATCTTTCTGCACCCGGCCGAATCCGGGGAACGGAAAATGTGCGCCATAAATGACAGCGCCGGTGCCGGCCGCCATGTTAAGAAGATTATGGCGGTCCCGGACAGCCTGGTCCGGATGGGCGTGATGAGGCCATTCCCATGCTGAATTTGTAATGAGAAGGGGATGCACAACGGCATCGCCGACATGGATAAGACTTTCCCCCGAGGCGTTTACCAACCACGCGGTGTGACCGGGCCGGTGACCCCAGGCAGGCAGCCACATGAAACCGGGAATCACTTCATCATCGATACCGGCAAAGGTCACCCGGTCCTTGTACAGGCGCGTGATGCGCTTAAAACCCTCCCGAGTTTCGGGACTCACCGGCGATCCACCAGCAACACCCTCCCAGAAAAACCATAGATCCTGAGTCATGAGTAGCCTGGCATTGGGAAATGTTTTTTCAGAATCCGCCGTGAGAAGCCCGTAACAGTGGTCGCGGTCACCATGGGTCAGAACAACCCAGGTGATATCCTCAAGGGTCATACCGATTTCACCCAGAAGATCGGGAAGCGCCCCCTGTTTGTCCGGTAGTGAACGGCCCCATCCCGTATCAATAAGCACACGCTCCCTGCCGGTATCCAGAAGCAGGCAGTTGGTATCAATATCCAACTGGTCCCGGGGTAATCCCAAAGATTCCAGCGCGGCATTTATCTCATCCGTTGGAACATCGGGAAGCAGCCAATCCAGGGGATATGTTTCCCGGTAATCCCTGAGGGAATAACACTGAATTGCGCCGTGGGTAAACGGATGAATGGAAGGGGAAAGCGTCATGTTTTTATAATACACCGGTTTTGCAATTTTCGCCAGATCCTCACCCGCAGAGGCTCTGAGGCGCGGAGGTTTTACTTCCCCGCATTCAACATCCCAGCCTTTTTCTCTCGCTTTCCTCTGCGTTCTCTGCGTTCTCTGCGCGATAATAGAAACCATCATATGCCAACGTTGGGTTTTCTCCCGCAGAGGCGCGGAGGCGCGGAGGTTTTGCCTCCCGGCATTCAGCATCCCAGTCTTCTTTTCTTGCTTTCCTCTGCGTTCTCTGCGTTCTCTGTGCGATAATAGAAACGATTATGCTGCGGGTATGGATTCCATCTCATCGATACGCAGCAATATGATATCAGCGACCTTTTCCGTTGAAATCAGCATCATAAGCGGTTCCTGATTCTCAGAACTCAGTCGGTTTAAAAGTGCGGGGATTTTATGTTGTCTTTCTCCGGTCTTATAAGTGAACAACACCGCTCGTCGAATATCACAATCAGGGCAATTGGCCGTATTCCAGCAACCACCGGGTAATTGAGTGTTGGCACACGCAAGCACGTCACCGCAAAGGTATTCCCGGATCTGCGACAGAGGTTTCTGAAGATGACCTTGAACCCGTGCATTCCCGGCGATCATGATCCCCGTGGAATCCACCGCCACTACCGGAACTTCGAGTTTGTCAATGCACCTTTGAAGATCACGCCCTTTCCCTGAAACAAGATCATCCCGGCAACTCCGGCACATACCATGTGTAATCGCATTCTGAAAATCCGGGCCGGCATCAACCGTGCCCAATTCCTCATTACACCACGCACAGACCCGCTTCATATTGCCTCCCGGAAAACACTTCGCCTTTGAAAGCGTATTTCTCTAACTTCTGTTTGCATTATACTCAGGAAAGCTAGTGAAATCAGCTTTTTATTTTTTTCGCCACAGGAGCAGCACCGGTATGAACCGCTTCCGCCATCTTTTTTGTGTGTCCCGTTCCCGAAAAATATATGATTGAAACTGTTGTCATGAGTTGTCTCCTTTTACACCAATTCACCCTGAACCAGGTATTTTTCTAATAGTCCCACGAAAATTTCCCGTATACCCGATGTTTTTTATAGTGATTTGTCCCGGGGATTGCAAATTCAAATCAAGATGATACATGAAATCCGGGCACACGTTTCTTTATTTAGACAACCGCTTACTTCATCCCAAGGGTTTTCCCGATAAACCGGACGAGATGGCTCCGGCCACGGAAATCACGTTTATTGAAGATGCTTTGAATCACCCGGGGTAGCGCCGTGGATAGCATGTAATGCTTTATTTTAAACAGGCGGTACATCCGGCTCTTAAGCAGCAGGGAAACCGTCCATTTCGGTATCAGCGGCAGCCAGTTCAACAGGAACACGACGGCATAAAAGGGCGCCGGATCTTTCATGCTGCCACCCGTAAGATACGATTCCGTGGTCAGCCGAATTCCCTGTTCTATCTTTTCGACATCAGCGGGTGTAATTTCACCGGTTTTCAGTGCGGTATCAATAATGGCGGTACCCGGATAATAGGTCAGCCAGAAGATACTGATGAGGTTCGGCCGGTGGATATTATAGAATCGGATACTGGCTTCCTGGGCGTCAATGGTATCCCCGGGAATACCCAGCATATGATCAACCTGGACCATGATTTTGTATTTTTTGAGGGTCTCAATCGCCCGGGCAATATGGGTATTGGAACTTTTCCGTTGGAGAATTTCCGCACAAAGCGTCTCCGAAATGGACTGAATGCCCAACTGGACATTGACGCAGCCGGCATCAGCCAGGGTATGGGCAATCTCTTCATCAATATAATTGGGGTTGGCAATGCATGCGAACGGTAACGCAATCTCTGTTCTGTACCGGCCGCAGAACTCCCGGATCCAGGATTTACCGGTTGTGAAGGAATCATCCACGAAGAGAATCCGTTTTATGCCAAACTCGTGCTGTGCCTGTTTAATTTCGGCAATGACATTTTCCACGCTCCGCCGCCGGATGGTCTCTCCGCCGGTCCGGTTCAGGGAGGAATTAAAACAGTATGAACACCGGTACGGACATCCCCGGCTGGACATGATCCGATACTCATGGGCGGCATCTTTCAGGACAGATAGAAACGCCTTTTTATGGGGAAAGGGCAGGCTGTTGAGATCGGCCAGGTCCCCTTCCCGGGCTTCGCCCACGGTGTGGCCATTCTTCCTGAAGATCATTCCGGAAACCGGTTTTTCGGGCATTCTGAACCCGGCATTCTGTCCGGCAGCGTCAAGGAAAGCCACCAGGGATTCCTCGGCTTCACCCACCGCAACCACATCAATCGCCCCGTTTCCCAACGTTTTTTCCGGGACAGCCGTGGGATGGATACCCCCGAATATCGTCATGATCTCCGGTTGTTGCTTTTTCAATGCTTCGGCGGTTTTCAACTGAAACCGGAAATTATCCGTCACAGCGGAAAACGCGGCAATATCCGGCCGGGTCTCTATTATCCGAAGGGCAATCCCGTCATAATCCAGCGCTCGGCCCCCTTTTCCCAGGTAGGGATCTTCCGCCTCATAGTAGACAAACGCCACCTCATGACCGGCATCGGCGCAGACAGCCATGAGATACGCCACGCCGAGACTCTCAAAATCAGGATATACGAATGTGATACGAGCCATTTTTTACTCCAGTGCGCCAGTTGCCAGTAGCCGGTGCGCCAGTGCGCCAGTAGTCAGTGCGTCGGTGATCAGTTGGTGATGATCGGTGATGATACCTGGTAGCCCCGGGTTCTTGACCCGCCGTAGGAACGACCGAAGTTTTCCGCTTGCGGGGAACTTATTCAATCAGGCGGTTCGTCCCGGGGGTTAGTGGTCTGTAATATGGATCGACGTGACCTTATCCCGGAGGTTACTTGGGAAACAGCCTGCATGCAACTATCGTGATTTCCTACAATCCATCTACTATTTCCTAGCCTTGCGAAAACAGATTAATTATTGGTTAGTCAAATTGCCGGTCCGGTCTTCGAGATTACATTCGAACAATTTCAACCAAATTGCTTAGATCCGATCTATCCAGTAATCCGGTTCACGAACGCTCGCCAAGTACCTGCTCTGCTGGAATGCCGCGGATTTTACCCGCCTTATATGCAGACAATCGTTTTTCAGCTTCGTCATACCACATCTCGTCAATAATAGTATCCGGTCGATCAAGGCTGAAGTAAATCAGATTTATCAGCCGCAAACGATCTGTAGTTTTGAGTTGTAACACACTGTCAATTAATGCTTTGTCCATCATTCACTCCTTGTACTGATGATATGTAATCCCATCGTTCAAGTCAATGATCAAACCCTTACGAAACGCTATTTTCCTTACCCTGAAAAGGAGAAGAAACCTCAATAAACAATCAGTTTCAATCCCATGAGAATCAGCATCACACCCAGGAACGGTTTCAGGATGTGGTTGGGCAGTTCGACGCCGATATAAGCACCGACGAGACTGAACACCAGGAAACTGGCCATTACAATCAGCCCGGCTTTGATATCCACAAATCCATTTTTGTAGTGGTGCATGGCCGCCAGCAGGCTGATGGGCGCCGCCACGATAAAGAGTGTGGTGCCCTGTGCCATTTTCTGAGGGAATTTTGCCACCGTTGCCAGACAGAAAATGATAATAGCGCCGCCTCCGACACCGACGGTGCCCATGACCAGCCCGGCAACAGCTCCGATTAAAATTAAAAGTGTCATAAAATATTCCTCAAATATGTGTTCCCGGTTCCCCATTCCCAGTTCCCAGTTGTTGAAACGTGTCATTCTGAGCCCTTCGACGGAGCCTGTCCTGAGCGAAGCCGAAGGGCTCAGGGTGACAACATCCCAACCTTGAACCGGGAACCTTAAACCCTCTCTAGTGCACCAACCGCCGGTTCATCAAAGTAAGTGCCAGAGGGAAGAGTACCACAAACCCTCCCAGAAGCATCACCAGATTCCAAATAAGATTCACCGGTTCAAGCTGCAGCATCACGGCCCGGAGAAGTTCCGCCAGGTGCGTCAGGGGAAGGAGATAGGCAATCGCTCTGGCCCAATCCGGCAGAATATCCAGAGGAAAAAATGTCCCTGAGAACAGCATCATGGGCGTAATGAGCAGAAAAACCGGAAAATTGAATGTATCGATAGTGGGGCAGATAGCGGTGAAACACATGCCCAGAGCACCGAACAGGAGACCGCCTGCCAGACCGATGAGGGGCACCAGGAGCAAGGACGGAAAATGGACGATTCCGAAAAAGGAGATGGGAACGAGCATGATAGCGGATGCCACCGCCCCCTTGGTCGCGCCCCAGATGATTTCACCGCCCACCACGTCTTCCAGTGAGAGTGGTGTGGTGATGATTGCATCGAAGGTTTTCTGGTAATACATCCGGATAAACGAGCCGTACAGGCATTCATAATACGAATGAAACATTACGGTGATGGCCACAACACCGGGTGCGAAAAATTTCAGGTAGGTGAGTGTCACGCCCTGATACTGAACTTCCTCGACCATGGTGCCCAGACCGAGACCGAACGCAAACAGGTACAGGAGCGGTTCCAGGAACGGCGGCAGGAAATTGACGAACCAGGTCGTCAGATAGACGTCCCGGTTCCGCTGCCAGACCCGGAACAGCCTGAAACTGATGTTCCGCAAAATTCTCATTCCCGAAGCCCCCTTCCGGTAAACTTAAGGAAGACATCCTCCAGGTTGGAGGGCCGCAGAATCACCCGGTCCAGACCGGTCCCTTTCTGTTGAAACGCATTCACCACACTTTGAAGATCAGTCCCGGAAAGCAACGCCCGGCTGCCGGTGAACTCAAACCCGTGACCGGACTGCTTCAGGATCTGTTTCTGGGTATCCGTGAGATCCAGGATCTCAAGGATTTCCCGGCCGGCGTGTTTTTCCACGACGGCAGCCGGTTCACCGATCTCAATAATTTTTCCCTGGTCGATGAACAGGAGCCGGTCACACAATTTCT
>SWBY01001418.1_pt1 | contig 24290 bp, 14 predicted proteins | sample 4693071 | NCBI WGS metagenome assembly SWBY01 (sample SAMN10267273, study PRJNA491770) | bioreactor metagenome | isolation source: DHS bioreactor inoculated with marine methane seep sediment | place: Japan: Omine Ridge, Nankai Trough | collected 2006-05-06 | reverse complement strand
TTCGTCCATCTTGGACTATCCTGCCCCAATTCCCAGGGCGTTACCCCGGGCTGTTATGTGTAGCCCCTTCAGGGCATTTTCGAATGTATTTTTCATCCTTTTATCTATTCCTCTTTTGTCTGTTGTTCCCCTTTTTATCTTTTCCTCTATTCGTCTATTCCTCTATTCGTCTATTCCTCTTTTCGTCCATTCGTCCATTCCTCTATTCGTCCTCTCACAGGTGGTTGATGATATACCCTGCCAGCAGGCTGGCGGCGGCGTTGGATGGCATTACTATGGCACCGGCCTGTTCCAGTTGAGCGGCCACCTGGTCCTTGTCCTGGGGGTCCCCGGGGGTTCCTGTTATGGAGCAGACCACCGCTAAATGCCTTCGGGATTTTCGTGCCAGGGCAATGGCTTCAGTGATGGGTGCGATCAGTTCCCCGGCGGGATCCATATTTGATCCGAACCCTAAAACCACATCCAGAAGAATCACCGCGGTTTCAGGATCGTCTGCTTCCTCGAGAATTCGTCGGTTTCGCAGGGAGTAATCGATCATGGGATGCGGCCGGCCAACAGTGAATTCATCTCCCCCGAGATCCACCACGGTATGCCGAAAACTCTTCCATGAATCCACCAGGTTGAATTGCGGATCCAGTGCCGCGTTCCCGTATATATCCATATTAAAATTGCGGAATATCAGTTGCGTCTCATCGCACAGCGTTCCACCACTGAACAGCCCGCGCATATATTTCTGGTCCGGTGAGATGTTTGCGGCGATTTCCCGTCCCTGGGTTTCGATGGCTTTTTCACGGTCAGCCAGGGTTTTCTTGAAACTGTCCGGTGATTCACCCCGGGCCAGGGCCACGGTTAGCAGCGCGTTTTCCTCAAGAGTGTCCGTGGCGTGGAATCCGAGATTTCTGATATCGGCGGCATTCTGTCCCAGGAATGTTGCCACTACCGGTTTGTTCACGGTTTTGACCACCTCGCTGATCCGGGTCACAACGCTGTCATCCGGCGGTTTACTCACCAGGGAGATAATCTTCGTGTCCGGATCCGATGCCAGGGCACGAATTCCTTCAAGGAACATGATGCCGCCAATGGCATCTTTCACGTCACGACCGCCGGTACCAATGGCCTGGGAAATCCCTTCCCCCTCATTGGAGATAATCGCGCTGATCTCCTGGAGCCCGGTTCCCGAGGCCGCTACCATACCGATTTTCCCCGGGTTCACCACATTGGCAAATGCCAGGGGTGTTCCGTTGATGATTGCTGTCCCGCAATCGGGTCCCATGACCATGAGACCCTTTTCGCGGCCGAACTCTTTTAAAGCCCGCTCTGTTTCAATGGAGATATTGTCGGAAAAGAGCATGACATGGAGCCCTTTTTCCAGAGCATCCCGGGCAACGTCCCCGGCAAATTTCCCGGCCACGGAAATCATGACCAGGCTGGCATCGGGCATAAACTGCAGGGCGCCTTCCAAGCTTTTGGGCTGATAATCCCCGGCGGAATCCACCCGGTTGCGCCGGGCCGTCATCAACTCAGCAACCGTCTCAAACGCCTGTTCCGCCGTGGCGTCATCCACGGCTTTCACGGCAATGAGCAGATCCGCGTCCCCGGTATCCTGGAACATCTCAAGCAGCATGTCCGATGATTCCAGGATCGATTTGTTTTCCCGGGATCCCATGACCACGGCAGCATCTTCCACACCTGACATCCCGGATATGTCCCGGGCAATCTGCATCAGTGTGACCGAATCAAAATATTCGCCGGTTTTGATCATTCCTTTTACAATCATTGCGTTCTCCGTCCCCAATAATAATCGTATCATCTGTGTTTCAAAACAGCATAACAGTACATACTCGCGGTTTTCAGGAAAAAACTCAAGGGGATGCATGATTTCACAACCGCAGCACATATTTTCCAGCCTGTAACCAATCTTCACTTGGGAAGCCCGGCCGGGGACGGCCGGGCTACAAGGCGTTGATAATATCTCAAACCGCCAGCATGGACCATCACACCATTGCATTCACCGTCAAAAACACCCCCACAGCACTGTCCGTCCCGGAGGTGGCGCCCACACCAAGCAGCGAAGTCACGGCTCTTTTCACGTCATCCGGCATGCCAACTGCCAGGGCTATAAGAACTTCCCGAACCGTCGGTGTAAATCTGCCTTCGGTCGCGCTTTCCAGGAAGGTCTGAACGATGAGATTATCCGAGTATCCCACATGGAATATTTCTTTTTTCTCACGGGTATGATCATGACCCGTGATTTTTTCATTCAGGTGGAGGGCCCACAGCATCCCCGCGATGAAATCGTCGCCGGCCGGTGTCAGTCCCGGACCGAGCCCTTTCACCATACCCGCACATGCCTGGAAATTTCCCTGAATCAATGCCTCTTTACCTGCGATGAACCGTCTCATCAGGTTGGTCTGAAACCCCGGATGGAGTCCCTCCAGGGGATGATCTTTCAGTAACACCGCCAAACTTTCTTCCGGTGCTTTACTCATGAGGACCGCTTTCATCGTCTGAAGATTTTCTGTTGGGATTTTATCGGGCCACTCCCGGCCCGGCAGAGATGAATCATAAATCAGACCGGTGTGTCTTGGAAGCGTGTGTTCATCAATCTTCAGATGGTGAGAAGTGATTATTAAACGGTCCGCTTTCAGACCCTCCAGAAAATTCAGGACAATGTTGTTGGGGCCGGCCTCTATATCGGGAGTAACCAGAGCGGTGATCCGGGTGTTGTCAGTAAAATTGATGACTGGGTCAAACCGGGAATGGCGTCGGTAGCGCCCATCCCGGATTCTGTCACCGATACTCAGGATTTCAGGAGATAGTTTCTTCATAGAGCGTGTAGGGTGTGGCTGTCATGCCCAGGGATTCATAGGTTTTCCGGGCGGTGAGATTGTCTTTTTCCACGTATAACCGGTATCCGCAGATATCCGGTTTTTGGGCTGCCAGGGATTTGATATGGCGATACATGGCGCGGTACACGCCCTTTCGGCGGTATTCCGGCAGCACATAAACGCTCTGAATCCACCAGAAAAACCCGTTCCGCCAGTCACTCCATTCCGTGGTGATCATCAAGCATCCCGCAGTCCGGCCCTCATCTTCCGCGACGATATAAAATCCGTGGTCCGGCATATCCATGAGTCGGTTCACACCGGTGAGAATCACGTTTCCGGGCAGTGCTTTGTCTTCGGTTTCCCGGGCCATGGCGATGTTGAATTTGGCGATAGTGGCGGCATCGTGATGTGTGGCCTGACGAATGGTTAATTGCATGGTCTTTCTCCTGTTTTTCCCCGGGTACAATTTCGGCATCCAGTTTATCCAATAGCATCCGCTTTGCAAATGTTTCAATACTTGGCATCAGTCAAACTGGATTTGGTGCTTGTTATTGATTTTTGCCGATTTGGTTGATTCAGGGGGATTGAATCGGTGGATTATGGTGAATTGGGGTTGTTTTTGGGGAGTTGAAAAGTGGTTATTGAATGGTTTCTTTGGGGAGGGGGTTCGAGGGGTTGTTTATCGGCAGGATGGTCTGAGGTAAAGCAAAACAACACTTCCCTTGACAAAAACACAATTTCCTTTAATACATATAAGAGGGACAACTCATCATAACGGGGTGGATATATGAATATATGGTTTACGTGATAACGAAGGAGCAGTTGATGAAAAACACTCGAATTATTCTAATCGCATTCGTAATTATTTATACATTTACGATTTACAATGCTAGGATAAAGGCATTCCAACCAAACTCGAACTCCCCCCAGTTTTTCTCAAGATGTTCTTGATTTGAATAAGGTCGACCGAATAATTCTTTCGCGGCCGGACCTGGTTACACTGAAAACGGAGGACGCGCAACGTGAACTGGAGGGCAAACCATCACGATTTGCCATAGCGATGCCTGTGGATATAACTGTTGCAAACAGTGGAACGTGGGAACAACTAGAGAATGGGAACCAATTATGGCGTCAGCAGATCCTGGCTCCAGGTGCATACACACTTAATTTCGGATTTACAAAATATAAAATGCCGCCGGATTCAACCCTGTATATTTACGATGAAGCGGGAACCCTGATACGGGGGCCCTTCACGGAAAAACATAACAAAGATCATTCACAACTATGGACCCCTGTTGTTCCAGGTGCTTCTGCAATCATTGAACTGATGATTCCGGAAAATCAGATCCCGAATTTGGAAATTCAATTGACCTCTGTAAACTACGGATACAAATCAGTGGGTGAAGACTGCGGTGGACAGGCCGCCTATTGCAATGTTGATGTGATTTGCGATCAAGCGGATAACTGGCGGGATGAAATCCGATCCGTTGGTCTTTTACAGATAAATGGTGAGTTGTTGTGTTCCGGATATCTTGTGAACAATTTGCAGGGATTGGATATTCCTTATTTTTTATCGGCATCTCACTGTTTTGAAAATATTTGGGATTATGTCGATACGGTTGTTGTTTACTGGAATTATGAGAGAACAATATGCGACGGTGAAGATGTTGCCCTGCCGGAGGATTATACAATGGGCAGTCAGGTGGTTTCCGCTGTTCCGGATTACACTCATTGTGATTTTGTATTACTTGAACTAGATGAAACCCCCGATCCTTCATACGGCGTTTATTATGCTGGAATAGATGCTGAATCGACTAATCCCGTCGGTGAAGTGGTCGCTATCCATCACCCGATGTGCGATGAGAAAAGCATCTCATTTGCACCTGAGTGCAGTGCTGTTAATATATACTGGCATGTGGATTATTGGGATGCAGGCATCACAGAAGGTGGTTCTTCCGGATCGCCGTTGTTCGATAGTGAGCATCGTGTGGTCGGTCATTGTATTCAAGGTTGGTCGTCATGTGATGATCCGACCAATGACGACTTTGGTAAAATGTCAAGGTATTGGACGGGTTCCGGAACAGCGGAGAGTCGATTATACGATCATCTTGGTGATCCGAACAACCCCGACATTCGATTTGTACCGGGACGCGATCCGAACCATCAACCCTTACCCACACCAACACCCACCCCGTCACCGGCAGAAGATAAACCCAAAATCGGATTGGCAGGACTGCTGGATAGCTATGCAATAGAATGTGGCGGCAATGTTTATTCTCGGGAAAGAGCGATAGCATATGTGATCCCGTCACATAGCGGCAGCAACGTCAATACCGTCTGGCGCACCAACTTTCCGAGTGATCCGGAACAATATCCTGGACTTCACTATTCTCTTACATGGGATGAGAATACGAATTTCTTCGTTGAACTTAATCCTGATCTGTCCCCGGTTCCAACCGCATCATACAACCCAAATAAACCCATGGCAGCCATTGATAATGACAACAGATCATCCCTGCATTGGCCGTGGCTGGATATACAGCCTGAGGGTTTAGCAGGCAACCCGCCGCAAAACAGAGAATCACCCTTGGATCCCGTCGTGCAGCCCATACTTGAGGACGCTATCACGAATCTCATCAACATCGGCGCAGCACCCGGTGATCAACCCATCATCTGGATGGCCGGCTGGCTTGACACAACCCTTGTTACCGGTGAAACAGGTGAATTAAATATATTATTGATTGCCACAGCCGGTAATTCGAATACCATTGAACGAATCGATTCCGGAGATGCAAACGGGGACCTATTATTTGAGTTGAATGACTCAAATGCTGAGGAATTTCAGCAAGGTCCTGTATATGAATCCGATGAATTTCAATGGTATTACTGGCGTGGGGATTTTCTTCCAGAACAAATACAACCATCCCTATTCACTTTATGGGTTACCGATTCTGAAGGCAGGCAAAGCGAAAAATGGCCATACGTCAAAGCGAAACAATATATCCCGTTGTCGTCGCCCGTCATTGTGTCCCATGAATTTACGGATGATTCCTGCACAGTAAAGTGGGAGCAATCCAACGCATTGGCTGTGAAGGAATATGAAATCTCTTGGTATGATGTGAGTGACGGTGCCCCAATCACCGCAACCGTTTCCGGATGGAACAATATGGAATATACCATCCTGAATTTAACAAAATGCCACAAATACATCATTATTGTAAGATCATTCCCACTTTCTTATCCTGATTGTGGCGCACATTCCGGGTATTCCGAACCTGTTGAAGGTTTTGCTACGGACAAAGATATCCCATACAACGTGTATTTAGAATTAGAACCTGATCAACCTATAAAAATCAAATGGGATATCCATCAACCGTGGCATGAATATATCATCTATGCCAGTGAAAACCTGCCGGAATTTGAGGAATATGATCGGGTTCAAATCACGGAAGCCATTCAACCAGGAGCGCCGGCTGAATATTTTGCACTCAGCGTGGTCAGTGATAAATGGGGTGAAGGTTGTATGACTGAACCCTATCCATGTTGTCATTATTCGCCACCACCTGACTTGATCCATGTAAAAATTGGTCATCTTAACTCTGATGGGATTTGGGATGTCGTTGGCTTGACCATGCGGAATGTTCTGAAAGTGTATTTTGGATCAGGTGAAGGAATATATTATCCTGAAGATGGTATCGAGGTGGTACCAGGTGTCATCGCTTTTAAACTTAGTGGTCTGACCGGACGTGATGTTCAAGACATCATTTGCATCACGAATAAAATGGTACGGATCATATCCGCGGATGAGGACGACAGACTTACTTACCAGGACATAACACTTCAAGGCGGGCTATGGGCATTCGATATTGCGGATTTGGATAATGACGGTGACCTGGATGTTGTTGCCGGCAGTTCCATCGGTGCACCAATTCTCATTAACGACGGAACCGGTGTCCTTTCTCACAGTATTACGTTGTTATCCCAGAATACCAAGTTGATAGCGGTGGGTGACCTGAATAATGATGGTGCAGCAGAAGTTATTACGAATAACCCTAACGGAAATACGGTGTTGTGGGATAATGACGGTTCCGGCAATTTAAGTGATTCAGGTCAGGACATTGATTCAATCTGCAATGAAACAATAACACTTGAAGACAGAAACAGGGATGGCTGTCTGGATATCGTTTTCTCCGACTCAAGTTGCGAAGAGATCTTTTATAATGATTGCCTGGGTAATTTTTCGGATGAAGTGCCACCGACACCCACACCAACATCGACACCTACCCCTTATGCCGGTCCGGATTTTTATGTGGACGGCACAGATGGTAACGATACCGTCGGTGATGGAAGTCCGGGCAACCCATGGCGGACGATTACCCACACCATCGAAACTATCACAGGTTCGGTCTCTGATCCGCTTACAATCCATCCGGGAGCCGGTATATACGATGAAGGTCAGATTATCATGGATTCCTACGAATCATTAATTGGCGTCGGTCCGGATCAGACCGAGATAACGTCAAATGCTGCGTGGGGAACACTGATAACAGGCGACCATACGCGTGTGGAAGGGATTTATATTACCAACACATATCACGATGCACTGGTACCTAAATTCAATTCCGTGGTTAGAAACTGTAAAATTACCAGCGCCAGTATTGCCGTATATGTGAGTTCCGGCGCCAATCTCTTGTTTGAAAACAATACGATTATCCTGAATAATAATCATTCCGGTATTGAGTGCTGGGGTTCTTCCGATGTTACCATCCGAAATAATGTTATAACCGGAAACGGTGTCCACGGAATTCTTCTGGCTGATTCTGCCGATGTGGAGATCACCAACAATCTTGTCACTGAGAATGTATCCAGAGGCATCAGCACATTTTCCACAGGAATTGTCACGATAGCATTCAATACGATTCATAGTAACGGAAACGACGGCATCACCTGCTATAACGGCGCTTCACCGGTGATCACAAACAACATCATCGTGTTGAATGGGGACTATGGGATAAACTGTCAATCCGGTGCGAACCCAAATATTTCGTATAACAATATCTGGGGCAACGTTCTCGATAATTATAATGGTTGCGTCCCTAGCTTTGCCGACATATCCTTTGATCCTCTGTTTGTAACCGGTCCATTGGGTGATTTTTATCTGAGCCGGATCGATTCAGGTCAAGTTATCGATAGCCCGTGTGTGGATGCCGGTGATCCCGGTGCACCCGTAAACGGAACAACCCGGACCGATCATCTGCCTGATTACGGAATTGCTGATATGGGATATCATTATCTGCCATGAATTGGAAATATAAGCTGCAAACATCATCACTAGTTTTATTATCAATATTATCTATCCCGCATATTTTGATACCGAATTCATCGAGCATTTGTCGAGCGAATGACAGTCCCGTTATCTTTAAGAAGAATCTGATTGAAACAGAGTTTTTTTTCCAGGGCGCCACATATATTAAAGCATCCGATATCGATATAGATGGGGATATTGATCTTGTAGCTGTTGCTGACAGCAGTGATGTTCTGGCATGGTTTGAGAATGACGGTGAATACCAATTTACGATGCACAACATTCAGCTCTATTTTGACGGAGCTAATTCCGTAGATGTTGCAGATATCGATGGTGATAATGACCTTGATATCGTAGCAACCGCTTTTGGCTCATATCATCTTTACCATGGAGAGGTTTCCTGGTTTGAGAACGACGGTCAACAGAATTTCACAAAACAGGATATAGACATGGATATCCGGGGTGCAAACTCCGGGATTGCGATTGATATCGATAACGATGGGGATTGTGATGTGGTTGCAGGCGCATGGGATTCCCATCAGGTTATCCTGTATGAAAACGACGGTCAGGGAAATTTTGAGAAACATATCTTCAATGGCGAACTGGAAAATGTATATGCTCTGGATGTTGTGGACTTTGATAGTGATGGCGATTTAGATGTTCTGGGATCAGGTACGAGCTTCATGTCTGTGGGTCTTAGCGATGAGTTGACCTGGTTCGAAAACACCGGATCACCTCTATTCCTAAAACATGAAATCGAAATCAATTATGATGGAGTCCGCAGTATAAAGGGTATTGATATTGACAACGACGAGGATGTTGATTTTGTCGGAGCCTGTTTCGATTCGAATAAGGTTAAATGGTGGGAAAATGATGGAACACAAACTTTTTCAAACCATACATTGGAATATGGTTTTTCTTCTGCAAATTCGATATGTATTGCCGAATTAGATAACGGTTTGAATGTAGACATTATCGCTGCCCACAGTGCAATTGATGAAGAAGAAGACGGCATAATTTGGTTTAAAAACCTTAATGGAACTACTTTTAATAAGTTTATTGTTGATAGAGAATTCACTCATACACGATTTTTGCTGACTTACGATTTAGACCAGGATGGGGATCAGGATATCATTGCGTGTGAATGGTATGGAGACATCGCCTGGTGGGAAAACCAGCCCAATGTCATTGTTGAGTTGAATATGCCATCCGACTATTTCCGCGAAGGCGACCCATGCCGTCTAACTGCAGAAATCACGAATCACAGTAATTATGATCTGGAACAAATCCCGTTGTTTGTTATTCTGGATGTTTACGGGGAATACTGGTTCTGGCCGACATGGACACAGACCGGTGAGTATCAGTTGATGGATATACCCATGGGATTGCAGGAACAGATTATTATCGAACCTTTCACCTGGCCGTCAAACACCGGATCAGCCACCGGCATCTTTTTCTGGGGTGCATTGACCAAAACGGATTTTTCCAATGTTTTGGGTACATTTGGTTTCTGGGAATTTGGGTGGGGGATGTAACCGTATTGCACGGATATCCAGCAAAGATATTTTGAAACCGTCAGAATCTAAGGTTTCAATGAGGTAAAATTTAACTCCATTCACAAATTGACAAATTTCCAGACAAAAGGTATCTTAGGTTTGTCTTAATGTTATAATTCCGGATAGCCGGTGACAGTGGTTCAGAGGTGAAGGAAATGAAAAAGACCGGAAATATTGTGCAGGAAATCAGATCTAATAATTTAAGCCTGGTCCGGATCCCGGATTCGTGTCCGGACACCCTGACCTGGTGGGCGGATCAGTACTTTGAGTTTGAGGTCACCACCAGTCCACGATCGCAGAAAGAACAGAGAAGAGATATTGCGTATTTTATCCGGTTTATTCAAAGCGAAACCGGTAGCGATCAGCGGGAGCAGTGGATACCCAGGCTCGCCGGCGCCTTCCAGGAATTTCTTCGAAATGTTTTGAAACCGGACGGGAAACGGCAGTGGTCTGACCGGACCATCAACCGGATGGTGGCTCATTTGAAAACGTTCAGTAAATGGATCCATCACATCATGCCGTTTCCCCTGGGCAATCCCATGAAGAAGATTAAGTCGTTCCCGGTAGGTTCCGGACTCGAGATTGAAAAAGCACTGACGCCGACAGAAAGAAGAAGAATGCTGGACTACGCCGATATGATGCCGGAGATTGGCGGGAAATCAAAAGACAGGCACCGATACCGGAAAAAAGACCGGCCGGTCCGGATGGGATATCGACCGTACCGGAACCGGGCCATCATTTATACACTCATCGAAACCGGGATGCGCAGGGGAGCAGTCTGCAAGATCAACCGGGATGATGTTGATTTTACCGGAAAGAAAATTGCCGTGCAGGAAAAGGGTGGGCTTGTTCACAATTACAAGATCAGTAACGAAGGACTTGATGCGATTAGAGATTACATCGATCTGGAGCGGAGCAGAGATAGTGAAAAATGTCCGTCGCCGGCGCTGTTTCTTCCGTACATCACTCGACCGAACCTAAAGGGCAGGTTGACGCCTCAGAGCATTAACAGTGTCTGGAATATGATTGCCGTGAAAGCCGGTGTGGTAGGGAAAACGCCGCATTCAGCTCGGCATGCCATGGGGAAGCATGTTATGGGGAAGACCGGGAATGTGGCGGCGGTTCAGAGGGTTTTGGGGCATAAGAATGCGGCTTATAGCATGCAGTATGCTCGGATTACGGATCAGGAGTTGGAGAAGGTTTTGAATGAGAGGGGGTAAGGATTTCATTGAAAAGGGGGGTGACAATTTGCCCCCTCCCCTTTATTCGAGTTCCTTCATGATCTCATCTTCTGTTGGAAGTTCTGTTGTATATTCAGCCACAAATATTTCCTTCTTCAGATCTCCCAGAGCATAGTGGACGGTTTCATCATCTTTACTTTTGCAGATGATTAATCCGATCGGTGGTTTTTGTCCGGGTCTCACTTTGTTTTCTTTATACCAATTGAGATAGCTGTACATTTGGCTGGTGTGCGAATGCTTGAATTTCTCGGTCTTTATTTCCACCAGGACATAGCAAAGTAAACCAGCGTGAAAAAGTTCAAGATCAACCCGGTCATAGTTTCCACCTATCAGAATCGGAACTTCCCGGCGACCCACGAAAAATTCTGATCCAAATTCTCGCAAGAAATCTTCAAGTTTATTGAGCAAGGCTGTTTTCAACTCTTCCTCCCTGTGATTTTCTGGAATTCCGAGGAAATCAAAATTGTAAATGTCCTTAAAAACCATCTCTGGATCAATTGGCTCCAAAGCCTTTGACACCGGAATCGTTAGCTTACCTTCTTTTAGGATGTGTTCGTAAAGTCCAGATTTCATTTGGCGTTCAAGCTCGCGATAGCTCCAAGCATTCTGTATAGCCTGCACCTCGTAAAAAAGCCTTGGTTTCTTATCAGAAATCCTAACAAGAATCGTATAATGCATCCAACTCAATTGTGCATGCAGTGCATGCACAATTGGATAAACCCTGTAAAACTGGACAATTACAAACAAAAGTCTTTTTTGTAGTCCTATATCTCCCGCCAGTTCTTCAATAATTTTTCTTCCATAATCAGCACGTTCTTTATGTTCCAATTCAGCTCTGACAATCCGTTCTCCGATCTGCCAATATGTCTGGACGCGGATATTATCAACAGCTTTGTAAGCTCTCTGTTTTGCCTTATCCAGCAAGCTTTTTATGTCCTTCAAGACCTCCTGGTAACCCTTTACTGAAAGGTTCTCAGTATTTTTCTTGATGATTTTACTTTTAGCCATGTTTACCTCGGTTAAATTATCGATCCACTCGCATGGTAGCAGTCTATTCTCTTTTTTCAAATCCTTTGCAACTCTTTTATCTGAAGACTTTTGAGGGTTGAATCGTATTGATTTCAAAGACCGATTTGTCTTTCCGGTCATATTGGGGGAAAATGCTTTAAGGAGGTTGGAACTGCATGTTATCCATGACAATGTTGAAATCACTGGCATTCACGGGACTCTTCGATATCGGTTCAGCCCTCAATCGCCGGTATCGTCACGATACGGAATGCCCGGTATCAAAAAGTGTCTGGGGTCCGTTCCCCACTCTGGTCATTATTGCCGTTGCCGTGGGATCAGGCGTGGCAGGGATGTTTCTCGAGCGATACATCCGGGCGTTCGTGCCACTGCCTATCAGTGCTTCATTTGGTGCCGTGCTGATCTTTTCGCTGATCTGTGCCTGGCGAATCCGGGGGTATCTCCCGGACTGTCCCGATATGTCCGAGATGGACACGGCTGATAAACGGCTGTTTTTTGATGGTCTGGCGGTGCCGGTGATTCCCGGGATTCCCATCCTTCTGGCAGCAGACACCCTGACCCGGATGATTGTTCACTGGGAAACTTCCCCGTGGCGGGTTCCTGATTCTTTTACCGGTATGGTGCACGTTCTTTTTCAATTCACTGAGCATGTCCTGGGATATGGCGCCGCCGTGGCCATCATCGTGGCTTGCTTCACTTACAGTAAAAAACAGACCGATGCCGTTATCGATGTCTTTAGCGGATATATCTTCTTAAAAATCGCCATAACCATCACGGCATTTCTGGTGATACAAATCGCCCCCCTGAGCAGCATCGTCGGCATAGTCATCGATTCTGTCATGGAGAACACACTGCCTGACGCCATGCTGAGTTTGATGGATCAGGGCGCTTACATGCTTCTTGTATCCCTGATCTACCTGGGTCTCATCGGCGCCGTGTGGAAGGTTGCCGAGGAAAATTTTGATGAACTCTGCGAAAAAGGGGAGTTCCGGTTCCTGAAAGCCCTGGAGAAGACCGTGGAATCCAAGGATGACGACGAAAAGAGGAAAAGAAGAAAGGAGGAAAGGAGGAAAAGGAGAAGGGGAAGGGACGCGTAGACGAGGAATTGGTTGCTAGGGTGAACCTCGGAGGTTATCTCAAAACTCAGAACCTGACACTAAGGTGTCATTCCCGCGAAGGCGGGAATCCATGCAACCGAAAGGCGTGAATATACGTCAGATGCGGCCTCCAGCCGCGAATTGCTATACATTGTGCAACGCTTTTGTAGATTTCGGATTGGGGTCAATCATCGTAGATAGCAGCGTCATTCCGGACGGGATGTTGTTGTAAGTGCGTGAAGCGAGAGCAAATTGAGATCCGGAACCCACAGGCGGCAATTACTACCATCGAAGCTATACCACAATTCCGACTGTCCCCTTGAACCATCCCGGATCTCCACTCCGCTACGTCCGGGATGACATTTGCTACCATCATGACTGTTTGCATCATGTGGATCCCGGCTTTCGACACAGTACCATTTGCAACCATCATACTGTTACCTCGTCGGGATGACGTTGCCACCATCGCTGAAATAAAAACAATCATCCCTTCCCCTGGTTTGACTGGGGGAAGGGACAGGAGGGATAGAGGCCTGACCGCCGAGCCGACAACTCCTCTTCCAAATTGACACCTCCCAACCAAATTCATAAAATAGTAAAAGCACGATATGAAATAACTGTTTCCCCAGCGGGACTGCCGGGGACGAGGAGGTTTGCAACATGAAAAAAACACTAATTTCCACAGCAGTATTTGTGTGTGTAATGGCAATGACAGTGGGGGTTTATGCCGAAACCATCCCGACATTTGATGTGGCTCTGAATACTATTATTGCCGGGATTGAGCAGGATATTCCCCTGCCGAAAGATATCCGGGACCTTACCGGCGGCACCTGGTTTCCGGTGGTTATGGAGATATCTTCTGATCGTGTCTCACCGGGGTGGATTGATCAATTGAAAACCTATGATGTGGTCATTCAGGAAAAATTTATCTCGCAATCCGGTTCCGTCAGCCTTGCACCGGCCATGGCTACAGTGGAGGGTCTCCGGCACCTGGCGGGTCAACGGGATATCATCCGGGTCAGTTCCGGGATTCCCCTGAAATCCGAAGCGCCGTTAGATCTGTCTTCAACAGAAATTTTGGCTGATCAGGTCTGGTATATGTACGATCAGGCCTTCACTTATGTCCGGGGCGACGGCATTTTTATTTCCGTGGCAGACACCGGGGTGGACGTGTTTCATCCCTCGCTTTTCCGGACGGATCCCATGAACACTCAATATACATGGTACGATGATGGTTCCGGCAATATCGATAATTTTGGGAATGACTGGGTGGATCTCAATGGTGATGCCACAATGCAGTCCAATGAAATTCTAAGGTTTTTCGACGGGCGCATTACCGACTGGCAGAGCAACGTCAGCAACAACAATTTCTTTTACGACGCGGATGTAGATTGGCTCTATAACGACGACAACAACAATTCAGTCCGGGATTACGGGAGCGGCATGTTTCCGGAATCTCAACCCTCACTGGGTGAGATGATATTCATTGCCGACGATCTGGACGGTGACAATATTCTGGATATAAATGAACCGCTTATTGCGCTGGACGTATCCAAAGTGATGTTCACATACAACGGTGATACCAGTACCCGGGCCAACGGTGTGGATCTCATGCTTTCCGATCAGGATACCGTGGGGCATGGTACGGAAGTCTGCGGGATTCTTTCCGGTGGATGGCCGGGATTCAACCGGTTCACCGGTGTGGCGCCGGGCGCCGAGTTAATGATGTATAATCGGTGGACCTCCGGCGGTATTTCCTCATATCTGGGCTGGTCCCAGTATTACGGCGCCCATATCATGCTCTGGGAGCTGGGTGCGTGGACCGGTTATTACATGGACGGATCCGATGTGATGGATTCGTATGTGGATGCCGGTCACAGCGCAGGTCTTGTCCAGGTAGTGCCCGCGGGGAATCTGGCGGGATGCAACCGTCATGGCAGCGGAACAGTGGGTGTGGGGTCACCGGCGGAGTATGTCTTTGTCTGGGTGCCGGCGGGCGCCAATATCACCACGGTGTATCTGACCATGCTCTGGCCCAATGTGGATCCGGTAACACCGCCGACCTTTGATATCCACGATCAGAACACTCTGGGATGGTATATGAACATGCCCGGGGACAGCACCTGGTACACCATCGGCGCCGGCGGTACCACCCAGTTCATGTCCATCCGTCCAGGCGCATCCTCCCGGGGTACGGCGATGATGCATGTGGAAATTCAAAGCACTACTCCCGGCGGTCTGATTCCCAGCAATTTTTTCCAGATCAACGTCAACAGCGCGGCCGGGAATCCTTCATTCATTTTCCATGCCTATACCGCCGATGACGCCACCGGCTGGTCCGGCGGTGCGGCAATCAGCTCCTACGGGAATATTGTTGTGACCGATTCCAATACAATCACAAGTCCCGCAACCGCAGACAATGCCATTACCGTGGCGTCATACAGCACACGGACCGATGGCTCCGGCACGGGATCCACAACTGTGGGTACTGCAAGCTGGTTCTCCGGCCGGGGACCCCGTATTACCGGGAATCTCATCACCGATGTGGCGGCTCCGGGTGATTACGATGTGTACAGTCCCGCCTCGGTGGCGGAATCAGGCATGACGTTTATTGGTGAGTATCGTGAATTCGGCGGTACATCCGCGGCGGGTCCGCATGTTGCCGGTGCAGCAGCCCTTTATATGCAGTTTGATCCGATGAGTTACCAGGGCAATCCCGCCAGTGTAAAAAGCCGGATTCAGTCAGATGCCATTGCCGACGGGTTTACCGGATCGGTGCCCAACGACACCTGGGGATACGGAAAACTCCGGGTGGCTATTACGCCTATTTATACGCCGCCGGCAACACCCACGCCGGTGGGAACATACACACCTACGCCAACGCCTACGGTAAGTGAGCCAACACCTCTCCCGGAACCCTACGAGTTTGGCGATGCGCCGGATGAAAGCTATACCGGTACCCTGGTGTGGGACGCTTATTCCACTATTCCCGGGATGCAGGCCGCGCAATTCCCCACCTGTTACAACACGCTTTTTGGTATCCATCCCTTTGGTGTGCACCATCTCGATCCCAGCCTGGGATTCCTTTCCCTGGTGGGGCTGATGCCGTCCCTGGAATTTGACGTGATTGATCCCGCTGATCCGGATACCGTACCCAATCTTGATGTATTGGCCATGATCGCCGATCAGGATAATGGATTTGCACCGGGTCCGCCGGATGACGGAGTAATTTTCAACCTGGGATCCTCACCATCACTCACGATTCAGGCAAACGGAGCGCCGGTATTTATCAACGTCCTCATGGATTTAAACCAGAATGGCATCTGGGAAATCACGGAACATGTCATTGTGGAACATAACATTTTCCACGGCTCACCTGTGATGATCCCTCTGCCGACGTTGGGTATTACCGGTGAAGTATGGGTTCGGGTGACAGCCACGGTTGCGCCCATGTTCGCCTATTTCCCACCGCCATGGGACGGTTCTGTACCCACGTTCTTCACTAATGGAGAAACCGAGGATTACCTGATTGACATACCCGGGACAGGAACACCGACACCCACGCCGACGCCTATGCCTATCCCGGTCACCGGTGCGGGATCTCTGGCTATTCTGATACTGCTGATTTCCGGACTGCTGGCGGTGCCGGCGTTGCGGCGGCGGTAACCAGTCTTTTCGATGTATTGTCTCTGTGTTTTTCACCGGGAATGGGTGAACACGGGGAATGGGTAAATACCGGGCGAACACGAGGTTCGCCCCGGCAGAGTTTGGGTTTAGTTTAGGGATCCGGTGTTCAGCACCGGTTGCGTGGCTTTCTCGCCGCAGAGCACCACCAGGAGGTTGCTGACCATAGCGGCCTTCCGCTCCTGGTCCAGTTCAATGACATTCTTTTGTGAGAGCAATTCCAGGGCCATTTCCACCATGCCCACGGCGCCTTCCACAATTTTCTGACGGGCGGCGATAATGGCGCTGGCCTGCTGTCTCTGAAGCATGGCGCTGGCGATTTCCGGGGCGTATGCCAGATGCGAAATCCGTGCTTCCATGACTTCCACGCCGGCCTGTTCCAACCGTTCCTGAATCTCGGTCTTAAGTTTTTCCGCCACTTCCAATGTGTGGCTTCTCAGGGAAATTTCCTCCCCCTCAGAATGGGAATCATAGGGGTAGTGCGTGGCCATATTCCGGAGCGCTGCTTCGCTCTGGACACGGACGAAATGTACGTAATCATCCACATGGAACATGGCTTCAGCCGTATCCACCACTTTCCAGACCACCACCGTGGCGATTTCAATGGGATTCCCATCCTTGTCATTGACTTTCAGTTTGTCACTTTCAAAATTCCGGACCCGGATGGATAATTTCTGTTTAGTGAAAAAGGGGTTAGCCCAGCGCAATCCCGGATTTGTAACAGTTCCCTTATAATCCCCGAACAGTTGCAGCACCCGGGCTTCGTTTGGGTTGACCATGAAAAGTCCCACCAGTGTGAATATTCCGGTGAGCGCCCAAAGAAATGTCTGGGAGAGCCACCAGAAATTTTCATAAGAAATGGCTAAAATTAATGCACCAATGGCGGCCAGACACAAAATAATTCCCAGAACCAGCGGGAAATACCCGCTTGTAGCCTGGATCTGTTTTTCTTTAATCATAACTTCCTCCCGGTTTGAAATAGTATTTTGGACCTGCTTGTAAAGTAATACGATCCTTCTTGATAAGATATTCAATGGATGAATGGACGAATGCCGGGCGAACACCGGGCGAACACGAGGTTCGCCCCGACATTCGCCCCGACATTGTCCAACCCGGGATCATCTCGGGTTTTTTACTTTCCCGGAGTGATGGTTTATAACCTTCCCCATGAATACCACCCTTATAATCGCAACGAGTTCATTGTTCAGAGGTTCAGAAGGTCAACCGGGAACAGGGAACAGGGAACGGGGAACGATAACTCCGGGGAGAGTCGCTGCAATAGCCGGACTGGTATTGATGATGACCCTGATCTATCAGCCGGCGGAGTTTTCCGGATGGGATGAATCATATTACATGGCGCCTTTGTTTTCGGTGTTCCAGGACGGGGATCTGGTGCTCCAGAACAATCTGATCCGGTTCGATAACGCCATGGTTTACCGGTATCGGATGCTGAACATTGTCAATCCTGACGGTTCGTTATGGAACGTGTTCAGTATCGGACCGGCCGTCGTGTATTCCGCGTTTGCCGGACCAATTGTGATGTTCGGAGAACCCGGTCCCGGACCTGCCCCTGCATGGGTGATCCTGACCGGTGTCATGGCCCTGGGAGTGCTCACGGTTCTGGCACTCTTTCATTTCATCACGGTCCTTGGGTTCACCCGGTCGGCAGCCGGGACCGCTGTTGCCGTCGCTGTGATTGCATCGCCTTTTGCAAACTATGCCACACGGTTTTATCTCAACGGGCATTTCCTCAGTGCGTGCCTGGCGGTGATACTTTACGTAGCCTGGCAGAAATGGACCACGGATCCGGCAGTCCGATTTGCGCTCATGGGAGGTCTGGCAGGTGGTCTTCTGATCATTGTCCGGTGGCAGGACGCCGTTCTGGGACTGCCGTGGATCCCGGTAATCCTGGTTTTGATCTGGACGGATGGTGCGCGGAGACGGGATCGGATCCGGGGATTGGCCATGGGTCTGGCGTTTACTGTCATTCCGGTTTTCATTCAGTTGAGGGCCTGGAAAATCCAGTTTGATCACTGGATCGTCTTTCCTCAGGGCAGCGCGTTCATGCACTGGACGGATCCCCGGTGGAAATCGCTCCTGTTCAGCGGGTATCACGGTCTGGTTCCCTGGGCGCCGGGGCTCGCGCTGGGTCTCCTGGGTTTGATTGCCGCCTGGTTTATGGTCAGGGAGCGTCACCATCGTATTCTGGTGACCGGGATGATCATTATTACGCCGTTGATCATCTATGTTACGGCTTGTGCCGATGACTGGTGGGCCGGCGATGCATACGGTCCCCGGCGATTGACATCGCTGCTGCTGTTTGCAGCGCTGGGACTGGCTGCACTCATGAGCCGGTTGAACCGGTCCGGCAGGCTGATTATCGTTCTGGGAATGGCGGTCTGGGCGTGTGTCACACTGGGTGCGTACCAGAGTGGTATCGACGATATGAACGTCCTGTTTACCGGTCAGGTTTCGGCTGATCATCCCCGACCCGGAACGGTGGTGACAGATGCAGCAGGGAATACAGGGAAAATCCTGAGAGAGGGTCTGGTGGATCGGTTCACTCCGACGAGTCCGGGAATGGTTCTCATGGCGGCTCTGGTTCTCGTCCTTGCAACCGGGCTATGGTGCCGAATGCGGCAATCACAGACCCTCCAAAAAGGATTGATTGGAATTACCGCCGGCTGGTCGTGTCTCTGGCTGATCCTGTTACTGATCATCCCCGGGAATGGACCCTGGAACCGGTACTGGCTGGATGTGATCAATTACCAACCGGACCCCTCGGGTCTGGAAATCACGCCGGATGAATTATGGGAAACCGCCGGTGTCATCCGGGCCATCCGCCACCTTAAACGGGATCAGATTCCTGAGTTTTTCCGGATGCATGTCACGTTTCATCCCAACCCCTTTGAGGATCTCAATTACGAGATTATCTATGAGTTTTCCCGGAATCCTGAGTATCAGCATCTCATTGATCTGCCGGTGATCATGAATCCGCCGGATTGAGGGATTGGAATGCCTGCCGAACTGGCTTAACGGGGAGTGAACCCGAACTTATCGACAACGGATCCAGCAGACAATTAATCCTTACAAACCCTTTCTTGAAGTGGTGAGAATGGACTTTTTCATGTGATTTCGGCAGAATGGACACTGGAGATGTTGTCACGGTTTTGTTTTGCGAAAATCGGTGATTCTAAATATCGGAGATACAAGATGAATCTAAGATTACAATCATTTTGCGTAGCGCTTTTCCTTTTTACATCCGTTCTCTATGCCCAGAGTGTCAAATTGGGTGTCATTACCGATTTTCCGGAAGAGGATCCACGCAGAACCAAAATTCAGACGATGTTTCTTGAGGAAATTCGCAAAACAATGGGCAGTTCCCGAGATGTAACACTGAACCCGTCAGATTTGCTTTCGGCTAATTGGGAGATGGCAAAAGCACAAGCGCATTATTCAGAGCTTGTCAGGCGTTGTGACCTGATAATCGTGTTGGGGGCTGTAAGTACAAAGGCTGTCGTCGCGTATAATAATTTCAACAAACCGACACTTGCTCTGGGTATTTTTGAACCAGATGTTCAGGGCATTCCCTACACGGCTGAAGGCACTTCCGGAATACACAATTTTTCATATGTGTTGAATTCAAAAAATCTTGAGGCGGAACTGAATACGTTTAATGAAATGGCGAATTTTAAAAAACTGGTTTTACTTGTCGACAAAAACACGACATCCCATTTTGATTTTTCCAAAGGTAAAGCAAAGCTCTTGGAACTATCCCGTAAAACAGGGTTTGAGATTGTTCCTGTTCGGGTTGATTCTGATATCAACGGCTCATTATCCAAACTGTCGCAGGATGTGGATGCGGTTTATATTGCCATGACGTATGAACGCAGTGCGGAAGAAATCAAAGAGATTGCTGAAATCTTGATTGCCCATAAAATACCTTCTTTTTCGATTAACAACCAGCATGTCAATTTAGGGATTATGGCCAGTATTTCGTCGGAAAATGGTATTGAACAGATGGTACGCAAGCTCGCCGTTATGGCTGATGGCGCTATAAATGGTGAAACCCTTTCGGACATGCGGGTTGCCATCAACCAGAATGATCAACTGTTTTTTAATAAACTTACCGCACAGAAAATCAATTTTGTACCGACATTTAAAGTTCTGTTTACTGCCAATATGGTAAGCGACGAATCGCTCTTGACCCAACCGACTTTTTCTCTCATCCAGATACTTCAAAAGGGTATTGATGAGAGTCTTGATCTTAAAATCAGCTATAAAGATGTGGCATTTTCAGAACAGGAAATTCGTGATGCTTATTCACAATTTTTACCGGATCTGGAGGTTTCAGCTACGTCATCGGTAATGGATGAGTATCGCACCAACCCACAGTTGGGTATTGCCGAGCAAAGCCTGAAGGGAACAGGTCAACTTCAACAACTTATTTATTCTGAGAAAGCGATTGCTAATCTCAAAATACAAAAACTGTCAGGTGAAGCACAAAAGTTCACCACACGACAACAGATCAATGATGTGGCACTCAATTATTACATAGACTATTTTAATATTTTGCGGGCAAAAACACATGTTGCCATTCAAAGCGAGAATCTTGCTTTATCCAAGAAGAACCTGGAATTGACGCGATTAAAGGTAAATGTTGGCGCGGTTGGCCAGGCAGATGTGTATCGTTGGGAAAGTGAGGTCGCCAATTCCACTCAGGCGATGATTGAAGCAAAGGCAGACCTGACTTTGGCAAAAATTGTTTTAAACAGCCATCTGAATGGTGTATTGCCGGAGATGTATGATGTTGAAGATATTGGTTTGGAAGACGATGTCTTTTTACATTTTACATTCAGTAATCTGAACCAATTTGTACAACGACCAAATGAGTTGCGTCTGATAACAAAATTTCTTGTACAGGAAGCTCAGAGAAATCATCCGGCAAAAAAGCAATTAGTGGCAAATGCGCAAGCCATGGAAAGACAGTTACTGATGAACAAGCGCCTTTATTATTCACCGTCTGTTGCGCTTCAGGCCCAAATGGATGAAGTGTTCTGGCGCGATGGGGCCGCCTCTGTGCCGCTGCCGGGTCAGTCATTTCATGATACAAGCTGGAATATAGGACTTAATATTTCCTTTCCATTGTTTGATGGGAACCGTCGTCAGATAAATGTACAGAAAGGACGGATTCAAAGTGACCAGCTTCAACTGCAACTCAAAAACCTGGATAACAATCTGGAACTTAATGTGAAATCCAAAACCATTGGCTTATTAACTGCCGGTACAAACCTGGAATATTCAAAAAAATCGGCTGTCAACGCATTAAAAAACTTTGAACTTGTCCAGAACAGTTACAAGGAAGGTGCCACTTCTATCATCACTATACTGGATGCACAAAAAGTGGCACTTACTTCCTGGTTGGCACATTCTAATTCAGTATATAATTATCTGATAGGATTTTTAGAACTGGAAAACAGTATTGGTTATTTTCATATGTTGGCGAGTGACCAGGAAAAACAGAGTTATAAGAAAAGGCTGGAACAATTTTTATCAGAAAACAATCAACACTTGAAATAATGTCATGCGGGAATTTGCGAGGCAACCCTCTGAATATTAGAAGGAAAAGATATGAGACTTTATCAACTGTTTATTTGTATCATCATTTCAACTCTGCTGTTTAGCTGCGGTAAAAAAGAGGATAGACAGGGTGTGAAAATTCTCAAAGCGGTGAAATATGCCAGTGTAGTGCAGGAAGGCGGCGCTTTTGTAAAAACCTTTAAAGGTACATCAAAATCCGGTGCGGAAACCCGACTGAGTTTCCGTATCAACGGTTTGATTGTAAAATTGAATGCAAAAGTTGGTGATGAGGTAAAAAAAGGAGATCTGCTTGCCCAGCTTGATCTGAACGATCTTCAACTCAATTATCAAAAAGCAGAGTCTTCTCAACAAGGTGCAAAATCACACCTGCAAACAACGCGATCCGGTTTTGAAAGGGTGAAGGAGTTGTATCAGGCCAACAGTGCATCCCTGAGTGATTATGAGCAAGCTAAAAACAACTATCTGACTGCTCAGTCATCGTATCAGACGGCGAAGAAAACACTTGAGCTGCAACAACGCCAAATTGATTATGCAAAAATTATTGCGCCAACCGCCGGTACTGTTTCCGCTGTAAATGCCCAGAAAAATGAATTTACAACAGCCGGAAATCCCGTGATTATCATTAATTCCGACAACGATGATATTGAAGTGATTGTCGGTGTTACCGAAAATTATATCTCCAGAATTTCAAACGGGTTTGAAGCCGAAGTGGTTTTTAGTGGTATCGAAGGTGAACAATTTAAAGGAATGGTCACCGAAGTAGGTTTTTCATCAGCGGAGACAGCCACATCACCGGTTGTTTTAAGGCTGTTGAATGTTTCCGAACGAGTGCGTCCGGGGATGTCCGTGGAAGTCACTTTTTCATTTGGGAACACGAACGAAAAATCGACACTTTCTGTCCCGGTATCTGCTGTTGGCCAGGATCATGAAGGCACGTTTGTCTATGGTTTAAAACAGAAAAACAAAGGGGTTTATACTGCTGTAAAAATCATTATTAAAACCGGAAAACTTACAGATGATGGCTATGAAGTTTTGTCCGGTCTTCAGGAAGGTGAGTATGTGGCCACTGCAGGGTTACGCTCCCTTTTTGATGGTATGGAAGTGAAATTATTACATTAGTTTCTTCCTTCCTGCCGGCAGGGAAGATAGAAACTAATAAATATTATGAAACGGATCTATAAATGAACATAACGCATCTTGCCATAAAATATAATCGGGTTACATATATCATCCTGCTGCTCGTTCTTGTACTTGGGGTCACATCCTATAAAAATCTGCCACGAGACAGCATGCCGCCGTACACGGTTCGCATGGTAAGCGTGGTGACAAATTTTCCGGGGGCAAGTCCGGAGCGAATCGAAGCACTGATCTCGGACAAAATTGAAAAGGTAGCCCAGGAAATCCCTGAGGTAAAAAATATTACCAGCCAATCACGGACAGGTGTTTCAATTGTTAATATTTCTTTGAAAGATGAAGTGGATGCAAAAGATCTGCAACCGATCTGGGATAGTCTGCGCCGGAAAATAGAAGCTTTAAATACATTGCCAACGGGAATAAAAGGACCTCATGTAAAAGACGAAGGTATTGGCGAAGTTTTCGGGATTTTCGTTGCTTTTATCAGCGATGGCTTTGGATACAATGAGATAAAAGATTACGCTGAAGATTTACGCAATCAAATAATTGTTCTTGAAAATGCGGCAAAGGTTGAACTGGGTGGTGTGATCGATGAAAAAATATTTGTCGAATATAATGATGCCGAGTTAGCCAATTACGGACTGACCAGCAATAAACTAAAAAATTTAATCACAGCCCACAATATTATCAATTCTGCAGGTGAGATAAATCTGGGTAAGGAGCGGATTATTCTGGAGCCATCCGGTAGTTTTGAAACCATCGATGATATTAAAAATATCCTTGTTATAGCTGTGAGATTCCAGATCGGAATCTCACAG
>SWBY01003336.1_pt1 | contig 24326 bp, 15 predicted proteins | sample 4693071 | NCBI WGS metagenome assembly SWBY01 (sample SAMN10267273, study PRJNA491770) | bioreactor metagenome | isolation source: DHS bioreactor inoculated with marine methane seep sediment | place: Japan: Omine Ridge, Nankai Trough | collected 2006-05-06 | reverse complement strand
CGCATGACGACCCGGATACCGCAATTTACAAGTATCGGCAAATAATTGCGCGTCACCCCGAATCACCGCAGACCCTGGAAGCTCACTACAGATTGGGTAAATTGCTTTTGCTTGAGGAGAATTCTGATCAGGCCCGACAGGAATTTGAACTGGCTGTTGAGCTGGATGAATCCAGTATCTGGGGACGGGGATCACTGATAGAAATTATCGAATTGGAGAACCCGGAACCGCAAGATGCGGAGACACTTCTACTGGCCATTTCCCAGGAAAATCTTCCACCGGATATTCTGGACCGTCTGAATTTTTATCTCGGTGATGTATACTTCACTCTAGAACGATGGAATGAATCGTTAAAATCATATCGAAAATCCGTTACAATCCGAAATGAACCGGGCATGCATTACACGTATCTTTTAAAAACCGGAATATGTGAGTGGCGAACAGGGCAGTTGGCCCATGCGGAACAGTCCCTCAGCCGAGCACTAAGCCTGAATCCTGATTCTGATTACCACATATATCAAGCCCTGGCTGAACTGCACCTGACAGCGGCCAGGCCTGACCAGGCTCTTGGTTATCTGTATCGGGGTCTGACTCTGGATCAGGATCATCAGATCCGTTTGCGATTGCAGGAAGTACTTGCTTCCAGGTTGGATGATCCGGCCCTGCTTATCCAGATGCGAGAAAATCGGGAGGGTGAAGCCGGATTCCTTGTTCACTTTGAAAAAGTCCGCAGAGATATGACTTTGGGAGAACTTGAGAAAGCTCTTGATCATCTGAGATGGATGAACAACAATTTTCCTCTCTACCGGAAATCAATAATGAGCATCGCTGAGGATGTAAAGGCCAGAATGGATATTATTACCAATCGCATCGGTCTACTTGTCCCTCTCTCAGGAAACATCTCATCTATTGGTCACAGTATTTTTCAAGGCGCTACTCTGGCGGTTGAAGATCATCGAACCCAATTTCCGGATATTCCTGTTGAACTCGTTCTGAGAGATACTGCCGGCAACCCGGAAACCGCAGTATCCGGCTACCGGGAATTGGCAGAGATGGAGAAAGTTTATGCCGTTGTGGGTCCGGTGAGAAGTGAGTCGGTGGAAGCTATAGCCGGTATCGCTTCCGAATACTATCTCTGCACGCTGACTCCTGGCTGCCCCAAGTCCGGAATTGTTTCCACTTCACCTTATCTTTTCCGCCTCTTCCCATCACCGGAACGTGAAGCATATATTCTTGCCCGATATTTGATCACAACATTTGAATTCCAGAATTTTGCCTGTATATATCCGGATATCGCGTATGGAAAATCTGCTCTGGCAGGTTTGGAAAAGGCTTTGGAAGAATTTAACGGAGCTATGGTCACCGCCCGGAAATACCGGCCTGACACACTAACGTTTCGGACCTTGCTTGGCGGCATGGATGAGATGGATATGGAAATGATACTGATCCCTGATGAAGCCGAACGGGCCGCCCAGGTGGCCGGTCAAATCCGGTATCAGGAAATCCTTGAGCCGTTCATTATCGGAACCGGCGGCTGGGAGGATCAACAGCTGACAACAATCAGCGGACCTCATCTTGAAAATGGCTATCTGGCAGCGGAGTATCCACAACTCACCGGTCCCCGGCTGAAAATCGTCAATCGATTCAAATCACGTTTTGGCGAGACTCCAGATTCTTTTGCGATACGAGCATATGAGGCGGTATTCAGCATTCTCAAAGCCATTCGCGATGGAAACCGGTATCGGGAACAATTACACGTGTTTCTATCCAATGATTCAGGATTTTCCGGATTGGGTGGGATTTCCAGATTCAATGAAGTCGGTGATTATGAGCCGCCGGTCCTGATTTACGCTATCCAGGGTGGTGAGCTGATTCCCTGGTGTTTATGGGAAAATGATCAATTCGTCACGGGCGATGCGCTTGAATCTTCAATAGATGGCGAAGACGTCGCTCCAGCCTCAACTTCCGAGGACTCAGGAGTACCCGGTGTCACTTCGGGAGATGGTGTTTGAGTCGGTTCTACAGGACTGTCCCAGTTCCAATCCAAACTTCTGGTATTGAGGATTTGATTTGCATTACCACATTGATCACATTCACTGAGTGGCTCCGTTCCTTCGGTATAGGCCTCAAGAATGGTTTTTTCACAATCTGAAATGGCCACAAGTCCGCTTTTGCGGCAGACCCGCAGGTGAGTAATCCCCGGTGGTATTTCAAAATCTTTAACCTCGTAAGATTCCAATATTTTTTCCATAAAACGCAGCCAGATCGGCAGGGCAGTTGATGCACCGGTCGCGCGTTTGGAAATGGTCTGTAATTGATCGAGGCCCACCCATACACCGGTCACAACATCCGGTGTGAATCCAACGAACCAGGCATCGTGGTAGTTATTTGTTGTGCCTGTTTTCCCGCCCAGTGGCCGGTTCAACCGCCGTGCTGAAATTCCAGTACCATGCTGGATTACACCCTGCATCAAATAAGTAATCAGATACGCCGTAGTGGCTCGAATAGATCGGCGAAGGGAGGGATAATATTCACGAATGACCCGATCGTTCCTATCCAGAATCATCTTCAGTTTCAGCGGTTTTGCTCGAACACCCAAAGTGGCAAAACTTCCGTAAGCCTGAGTGATTTCCAGAAGGGTAAGTTCAGAGGCTCCCAGTGCCAGCGAAAGGGAGTTGGTCAGCGGACTTTTTATCCCCAGTCGACGGGCCATCTGAATCACGTTCTTTACGCCAATATTATCGAGAAGATGTATTGAAATAATATTTCGGCTTAGGGTCAGACCCTCCCGGATAGTCGTGGCTCCGTAAAATTCCTCGGAATAATTATGCGGTTTCCAGTATTCAACCTCATCGCCATCCTCTGGGTTTGAATCCGCTGAGACCTGCTCGTCTTTCGTTTCTTTCCCCCACGTTTTTTCAATGACGATGGGAGTGTCGTAAATTACATCAGAAGCCGAGTATTTTTCATCTAGAGCTTTGGCATAAATAATGGGTTTAAATGCAGAACCCGGCTGACGTTTCGATTGGGAAACACGATCAAACTGGCTTCTGAAAAAATCGTAACCTCCGACCCATGCCAGAATCTCGCCATTATTGGGGTCCAGTGCAACCAGAGAGCCTTCAACTTCTGGTTCCTGCGTAATCCGACAGTGAACAATATCAGGGGTTTCGCCTTCTTCCTTGTATTCATCGACAATACACCAGACACGATCACCGGGTATCAGTTTCTTTAGATCCCTGTTTTTAACCCAGATATCCTTGAAAAGGATTTCATGTTCAATGCCTGCAATATTCAGTTTCAGACGATCCCGACCTACTTCCGTGATCTCAACTCCTGCCGGATCACCAATTTCCGGCGGTGATACCGCCAGTTTCAAATCCGAGATCGGTCCTCGCCATGGACGGCGTTTTTCAACTTCATGCAATCCCCACTGCACAGCATCCTCAGCCACTTTCTGAAATTCAAGGTCCAGAGTCGTGATTATCTGCAATCCCGACATATAAAGAATATCTGCTCCAAACTCCTGCTCCAACTCCCGGCGAATCACTTCCACAAAATATGGTGCTTCGATCTTCGTTCCGGTACCGGGATTTATACCCAGATCCTCTCTGGAGAGTTTCCGTGCATTTTCACTTGTTATAAATCCATTTTCCGCCATCCGCATTAAAACCAGGTTTCGACGGGATAAGGTCTGATCCGGGTTCCTCAGCGGTGAGAACCGGCTGGGTGCTTTGGGTAATCCTGCCAGTAGTGCGGATTCCTTCAAATTCAATTGGGACGCTGATTTACTGAAGTATCGACGAGCAGCACTCTCGATGCCATAAGCACCGCTTCCAAAATAAACCTGGTTCAGATACAATTCAAGAATACGATTTTTAGTGAGTTCTTCCTCAAGACGATACGCCAGAAGTGCTTCTTTGATCTTCCTCTGGAGTGTGCGTTCCCGGGTAAGGAAGAGAGATTTAGCTAACTGTTGAGTAATGGTACTGCCGCCCTGTACCACTTCACCTGCCTGATAATTTTTCCAAGCTGCGCGGGCAATTCCCGGAAGATCCAATCCATTATGACTGTAAAAATGCTCATCCTCGACCGAAATAATAGCATTCCGCATAACCATAGGAACATCAGACAGTGGAATGATAATACGCTTCTCTCGGGCAAATTCGGCCAGCAACCGGCCATGCCTGTCATAGACTTTGGAACTGATGGCCGGTTCATAATATACGGCTGAATCCAGTTCAGGAACCTGGGATGAGAAATGGAAATACACTGCGGTCACGCCGCCTGCACACAATCCCACGACAATGACTAAAATCAATTTTAATAAAAATACGAAATATCTCATGAATCGCTAGATCATCTCCGAGTCACTAACCCGCATTTTTCAGCAGTTGGAAAAACCGGGTAAAACGGCAACTAAAATCCTTTGGAGTATAGGCCCTGCAAGATACACCGTCAAAGGTTTATTTTTAGCTTGACACCTGGCATGCTCTCTCCAGTAACATCAGACAGCCTATTGAATTATTGCGGAGGTACAATTTTGTGACCAAAATATCCAGGCAACGTGTTAATAATCTTCTAAAATCCTTTTCCAGGCAGAAAACTCTGATTCTGGGGGATCTCATGGTGGATAAATACGTGTGGGGAATCGGGATCCGGCTGTCGTCGGAAGCTCCGGTACCCGTAATTCGAGTTGATCGGGAAGAATACCGATTGGGAGGCGCTGCAAATATCGCATATCACTCATCTAATCTGGGTGCTCAAACCAATGTTTGCGGAATTGTGGGATATGATGATGCCGCCTATCATCTGCGTACCGAAATTATTAAATCCGGAATCCCCGCCGGAGGCGTTTTTCCATCAGAGTCGCGGCCCACAACCCAAAAGGTCCGGATTATGTCTGTGGAGCATTCACAGCTTCTGGGTCGGTTTGACTATGAGACAACCATACCGTTGACGGAGAGTGAAGAAGCAAGCGTCCGTCAATATCTGGTCACTTTTTCCGATGATTTGGATATTCTGGTACTTTCGGATCACGGCAAGGGTATTCTTCGTTCCGAGACGATTACAGGTTTTATCTCTTCATTGAAAAAGGATAACAACATTCTCATTATCGGTCAGGCGCGTACCAGCGACCTTGAGATCCTATCCGGTGTTGACTATCTTATCGCAAGCTACTCCATGGTCCAGTCCTACTTCAACCAAAGCACTCGAAAAGGGATCGGCGATTTCGAGGAGATGGGAAATAGCATTGTGAAATCTCTTAATCTACCCAATCTCGTTGTATATGATAATTCAGAGCAACGAATCACGTTGTTCCGCAAAGATCAATCCACCATTTCCAATGTGATCGACAATGTCTGCATTCTGGATCAGACCGGTCTGGGAGATATCACAACAGCGATTATTTCTCTGGCACTTTCCACCGATGCCACACCAGAAGAATCATTGATTCTTGCTCACCGGGGAGCCATCGCAGCCGGTCTTCAGATCGGAACCGGAAAAATTACTCGGGAAAACCTGAAAAACTAAATCAAATTCAGCTTAATTTGAATGGCGGTGAGGCATGCGGCGACCGCCACCTGAGTTGTGAAAGTCAACTGACCCAATTGAATCCCCCTGCAATTGAATTTCCGGAATAGAAGTTGTTCTTCCCCGGACCAACCACCTTCCGGACCAATGAGAACGGAGAGCCGTTCTGCCTCATCTACATCCTCTCCAAATGGCAACTCATCAGTAATCTCACCGGGTCCAATCCCCACGAATAACGGTGATTCCCGCAAGTGACAGTGATCCAGATAAGCTTCAGGAGTCATCGGTATAGCAAGTTCAGGGAACCACGGTTGTCGACACTGTTTCGCAGCACCCCGTATAATCCGGATCCAACGGGCCGTGCGATTCGACTCCCGCGGAGTGGACTGCCATTTACCGGCATACCGGCTTTTTAAGGGAACGATGCGTGCAACCCCCAGTTCCGTGGCAGTTCGAATCACATCACCCATGATCGATTCTTTTTTGATAATACCAACGGCAAGTTCCAGTACCGGTAGACGTTTTGGTATAATCTCACGGGATAGAATCCGAGCTCGAACAGTCCGACCTGCGTGTTCTATGATCTCGGCCCGGGCTATCATGCCCTGACCATTAAGAATCTCAATCCTTTCACCCGGACGCTTTCGAACAACCCGGCTGATGTGATGTGCTTCCTCTCCGTAAAATTCAATTTCCGAAGTCCCGTCATTCAGATTATCTGATACAAATCGTTCTGCGGTCATGATGATTAAACACTTTCCGGGCGGAGGAGCGCTGCCGACCACTCACCGTCGTGAACAAGGACTGACTCAAACAATCCGTTCTTACGAAACGCTGCCAGGATATCTTTTATATCGGCATTTAAAAAACCGGATAAGATTAAAAAACCCTCGGGCACTATGAATCGCGATAATGCAGCGGCATTCTTCAGGAGTGTTGGTCTGTTCAAGTTTGCCAGCACGCCATAATAACGCTGCGCTCTTAATGCGTTGAGATCACCAGTGATCCATGTTGTGCGTCGGTCACCGAGATTTGTACGCGCATTGGTAACAGCTTCTTGTACGGCAACAGGATCCAGATCCAAGCCCACAATTTGTTTCGCACCCAGTAATGATGCAGCAATCCCGAGAACACCTGAGCCGCATCCGGCATCCAGAATAATCCTGTCACTCACGTCCACTGTTTCCAACAGTTCCAGACAGAGTGTTGTCGTTTCATGATGGCCGGTGCCGAATGCCTGACCGGGGTTAATCTCGATCCCTAATCGACGGGTGGATGAAACGGGGTCCCATGGCGGGAAGATGACAAAGGAATTTCCAATTTCAACAGGCCGGAAATACGGGTGCCATGATGTATTCCATCCCGGGTCCAGAATTGATTCCACATGCACCGGAACAACCATGTCGATGTTGTAAAACAGATTCTTCAATGCTTGACTGCATACGTCCGCATCGTCGGATGAATCAAAAAACCCTTTTAGAGTGACGTTACCCCCCTGATCACTCTCTTCAATGCCCAGACAGTGATAATCGTAAAAAATGGAAACAATTATTTCTGAACACGAGTCCGGTATTGTGACGCAAATATAAAACCAGGTTTTTTCAGTCACGGAGCAGATTGCCTACCGGCAGGTTTAGATTAACCTTCCAGAAACTCAGCGCTTGTGTCCTCTTCTTCTGCTTCTCCCGCATCGTCTTCCTGATAAACAACCTGGGAAAGCTTGGTAGACACTTCGCGGAGAATACGGACACAATCGACAATTTTATCGACTTCGTGGAATTCAAGGGATTTCTTGGCCCCTGCCAGCGCCTGATTGATCGTTTCAAGCTGATCCTCATCAATCTGGTCACCATACCTGGCCAGACTCTTTTCCGTAGTATAAATGAGAGTCTCCGCAGAATTCCGCGCCTGAATAATTTCACGTCGTCGCTGATCTTCCGACTCATGCGCTCTGGAATCGGCAATAATCTCTTCTATTTCACGATCCGTCAAACCGGAGGATGCCGCGATTACAACGGCCTGTTCCTTCTTGGTCGCCATATCACGTGCTGTGACACCCAAAATACCGTTAGCATCGACACTGAACGTCACTTCGATCTGTGGAACACCACGGGGGGCTGCTGGAATCCCACGCAATTCAAAACGCGCCAGACTTTTGTTATGAGCAGCCAACTCACGTTCACCCTGCAGAACATGGATTGCAACACAACTCTGGTTATCTTCCGTAGTGGAATAGACGTTGGTCTTTTTCGTTGGAATGGTGGTATTCCGATCAATCATTCGGGTGAAAACACCACCGAGGGTTTCGATACCCAGTGAAATGGGGATAACGTCCAGTAGCAGAATATCTTTGACTTCACCGGTGAGAACCCCGCCCTGAATGGCAGCGCCAATAGCAACGACTTCATCAGGATTAATCCCGCTGTGAGGTGGTTTTCCGAAAAAATCCTCAGCTTTCTGCCGGATCATAGGCATTCGAGTCTGACCACCCACGAGCAGTATATTATCGATATCATCAACAGATAATTCGGCTTCCGTCATCGCATCCTGACACCAGGGTTCAAACGTTTCATCCACCAGGGGTTCCACCAGGTTTTCCAGTTTTTCCCGTGTGAGTGTGATGTTGAGATGTTTCGGACCGGTTTCATCAGCCGTGATAAACGGAAGATTGATTTCGTTCTCATCCATACTGGACAGCTCACATTTGACCTTTTCCGCCGCTTCTTTCAGCCGCTGGAGAGCCATCCGGTCTTCTCTAAGATCGATATTTTCTTTGGCAAGAAATTCTTCCGCCAGGTAATTAATTATCAGTCGGTCAAAATCGTCACCACCCAGGAAAGTGTTGCCACAGGTGGATATAACTTCAAAGATGCCATCACCAATTTCAAGGATCGATATATCAAACGTACCGCCCCCAAGATCATATACGGCAATCTTCTGGTTCCGTCGTTCATCCAGACCGTATGCAAGGGAAGCGGCTGTCGGTTCAGGTATCAGCCGGAGGACTTCCAGTCCGGCAATTCGACCCGCTGCTTTGGTCGCCTGACGCTGATCATCATCAAAATAGGCAGGAACAGTGATCACGGCTTCAGAAACCTGTTCACCAAGATAATCCTCAGCAGTTTGCTTCATCCGTTGAAGAATCATGGCGGAAATTTCCTGGGGCGTATATTCCTGACCCCGAATTTTCACCCTGACATCACCTTTGGGAGCCTCAACGATTTTAAACGGAGCAACCTGAGAAAATTTATCCACTTCCTCAGATGTGAATTTACGGCCAACCAGACGTTTCACGGAAAAAATAGTGTTCTCAGGATTGGTAATCGCCTGCCGCTTTGCGATTTGACCAACCAGACGCTCCTCGTCATCTGTGATTGCAACAATCGACGGCGTCGTCCGACTTCCTTCGGAATTGGGAATAACTATCGGTTCCGCACCTTCCATTACCGCGACACAGGAATTCGTGGTGCCCAGATCAATGCCAATTACTCGCCTCATTGTAAATACCTCCCTGGAGGAACGTTCAAATTTCCCTCATATCAGTATCATCAGTTTTTGTGTCGTCAGTCTCTCCATCCACATAATATTCATTATCTATATCTTGAGAGGACCTTTCTACATCTACACTATTTTCACTTTTATTGCCACCACTATTTTCCTCGGTGGTTTTCAAATCAACATTATTTTCCGAATCCTTATCGCCTGTTTCCAGATCAGATGAATCACCGGATGCGGTGTCAAGAGGTTCTTGAGGAGCATCAGATTCATGAGTGTATTCATCTGATTCAATGGAATCTTCGTTGGAAACCCCAGTATCCATTTTAGCTTTTTCCACCGGGTTGAATGAAACAGCGACTTTGGCAGGTCTTAAAACACGATCATTAATATAAAAACCCATACCGAGAACTTCAAGAATGGTATTATTTGGAACATCTGTATTCTCAATACGATGAAGAGCTTCATGGTAAAAGGGGTCAAATGGCTGATTTTCAGCTTCCATTTCCTTAACACCCATACTGTTAAGTACATCATTGAATTGTTTATAAATTAAATTGATACCTTCAACGAGACCTTCAAGATCTCCCGAGTATTCCAACGGACGTTTCAGGTTTTCAAACACAGGAACAATTTCCCTCAAAACCTTGAGTCGTTCCAGTTCAACAAACTCCCCGAGTTTGTTTTTAGCCCGTTTCTGAAAATTCTGATAATCCGCTGAAACCCTCACCCATTTATCCTCTATCTCCTTTGTTTCTTTGACTTTTTCCTCAGCATGACTGCGGGCTGTTCGAAGATCATTCTCAAGCGTTCGTATACGCGTCTCCGATGCCTTTAGCCGTCCCTCATACTCCCCTTTGAGTTTTTCATAAATGGATTTCCGCAATTCCTTACGCAGAATCTCAGTATCTTTCAAGGGTTTGGTTTGTCCCGGCATTTCAACCTTGGGAACGGACGCATTCTCAACATCCATTTCAACGATCAGTACATCCTCACCTGCAAGATCATCCGTTTCATCTATCGCATCAAGAAGAAAATCAGATTCATCCTGATCAGAAACCGCTTTATCTTCAGAAATTTCAGCATTTTCAAGTTCTGCCAGCGCAGACAGGATGTAGTCATCACCCTGTCCCATCTCCTCTTCCGAGATATTGATCACATCATCATCATGATCATCATCTGACCGGAGGTCATTATCTGTTGGCATTGCACTCATGGCTGCTAAGAGGAACATCAAGTTCCCTCCTTTTTGTTTAAGAAATCAAGAACAACACCGGGATCATTCAATTTTTTCAATAACAAACTCATTGCAGAGGCGGTATAGGCCACCAGTGATATGACATCCTCGTAGGGCATTCGTCTGGGACCGATAACACCCAATCCACCGGATAAATTATCATCGATGGAATATTTTGCCGCAACAATACTCATGTCACTGATCTCAGGAATATCAGTTTCCGCACCAATGGCAATAGTCACACCTTCATCATCCAGACACCGGTCAATGAGTCGGACCATTGCGGCACGTTCAGAGAAAGTGTGATACATAGCTTGAATTTTGCCGAGATCCTTAAATTCAGGTAACTGAACAATATTGATGGCACCTTCAATATAGACCTTATCCCGTTCAAGATCCTGAGCCAGCGCGAGTTCTCCTATTCGCGCTGCCGATTCCATCAGTTGATCGTACTCTTTTCGTTCCTCTTCCAGTATGACCACCAATTCAGTGCGAATATCCTGGAGTGTTTTGTTTTCAAATCGATTATTGAGCATATTCGCCATTCGATCGAGAGCTTCCTGTGAAAAATCCTGTTCAGTCAAAACAATTTTATTTTGGAAAAATCCTGATTTCGCTACAAGGATTGTGAGTATCCTGTAGTTGCTGAGGCGTATGAACTGAATCCTCTGGAAGGACATATTAATAATTTGGGGGGCAGTTACCAGACCGGCATAGCTGGATAGGTTTGACAGGAGACTTGAAACCTGGTTCAGGATCTTTTCTATTTCGGGGAGAGAATCCAGTTCGTTCTGAATACGTTGTTTAAACGCAGGATGAACGCGATCATCGCTTGCCGAGGGGACCATATTGTCCACAAAATACCGATATCCTTCATCAGTGGGAACTCGTCCGGCGGACACATGGGGTTGTTTCAATAATCCCAGATCCTCAAGATCAGCCATAATATTCCGAATGGTTGCAGAACTTAGATTGAATTCCCGTGCAATTTTTCGCGAACCCACGGGTTCTGCTTCACGAATGTAGTGCTCAAGGATGGATTTGAACACTGTCTGTTCGCGTTCCGTCAGGTTGAATTCCCTGTTTTTATTAATATTTTTTCCGGATTGAGATATCACTTTTCAAACCATTCATCCAATTAAACACCAAGACGATTTCTTCCTATAACTATAGGCAACACGTGCATTAAGTCAATCTTACACGGAAAACCTTTCCAAAACACCTTACTTTGAATAAGATACGAGGCATGAAACGCTTGAACAAGAAACATATTATAATTTTTATTCTGATCGGTACCTTATCCGGATGCCGATTTGATTCCTCTGAACCCCCTGAGTTACCGGGACTTACTGTCCTGGGACTGGATGGCGCCACATGGGATATTATTGATCCGCTTATCGCCCGAGGCGAACTTCCAGGATTTGCCCGATTGAAGACGGAAGGTTTCTGGGGAGAACTCCAAACTATTCAGCCCACGGAATCCATTGCCATCTGGACCTCTATTGCAACAGGTGTCTCCCCATCCCGGCATCGGGTACAAACCTTTACACGACGAATTCCCGGTACAGATCAAACAATTCCAAGTCCGGGAACAGACAGAAAAGTACCCGCATTGTGGGATATTTTTTCCCGGTATAATCACTCCGTTGCCTGTGTAAAGTGGTTTGCCACATGGCCGGCTGAGAAAGTAAACGGAGTGATGCTTTCCCCACGCCTGGAGGAAGATGCCGGTGGGTTTCAGACCTATCCACCGGAGTTATTTCAGGAAATCAGTCCGTTCCGTCACAAATCCACAATGGACCAGATTCCCTCCGTTCACAGAAAAAAAATGCCGCCACCCCCTCCGGGTAAACCAGCAGCAGGTATGCTCATCGGCCAGAAACAGGTAGCCCATAAAATGTTTGATGATACTTCGGTTTGGGAAGCAGGTCAGTATGTTTATGAGAAGTATCAACCCGATTTATTCATGATCTACCTGAAAAGTATTGATCGAGTGGAGCATTTTCTGTGGGGAGCGCAAAATGTTATTAATCAGGAAAATGCCACTCCGGAAGAAATTGCTGAAGCGGAAGCTATTTTTGGCTGGTACCGATATTTTGACACCATTATTCAGTCACTTTTAAAAGATGAGAACCGGATCCTCATTGTTGTATCCGACCATGGAATGAGTAACCGTGACAGTATTCCTCAGCCCTATGATATCCGGAATATTTATTTTGATCGCATTCTGGAAGCCACCGGATTTCTGGTAAAGACTGAGGTTGACACCACCGATTGGAATCGTACACAGGCATACACCGCTCGTGAACTTCCCTTTGACTGGAGTTATGAAATAAAAATGAATCTATTAAACCGGGAACCCGCCGGTATCGTGACGGAGTCAGGTAGAGAAATCGCAACCCGCGACCTGGAAACTGTGTTGCGTGAAATAAAAACATCTGATGGGAAACACCTATTCCAAAACGTTACACAGCAATCCAACGGGATTGATCTTATCGCCGAATTGAACCGGAATATCACGCTTGCTGATACCATTTTCATTGCTGATAAAGCGCTTAAGCTGCAAGATATTTTAAACCGGAAGGGTTTACCTCGTGGGATCCATACGGATGCACCCCCGGGAATTTTCGCCGCGGTTGGACCCGGTATAAAAAAGTCCGAAACCACTGAAAACTTACACGTTTTTGATATCACTCCCACCATCCTCCACCTGATGAAAATTCCTGTCGCCCGGGATTTGGACGGTCGGATCATCCGTGATTTATTTGAAGAACGCGGGTTTCAGGAACCGGAGAGGATCGATACGTTTGGGATCCGGGATGTGAGTGATCAGTTAACAACATCAGATGCCGACAACCGGATGAAAGCTGAGCTGAAAGCATTGGGATACATTTAATCATGACAACTTACACTGGGGGAAAACCGATTCGGTCCAATCGGTATCGAATACTTCTGTTCGATCTTGATGGGACACTGTTTGATTACGACCAAGCGTACAAGCAGGCCCTGAAAGAAACGCTTCCGGAACTGTTCGAAGAAGTGGGAGCAGACGCTGTCATCAGCACATTTCACCAGGCAAACCTGGCCCTGTGGGAAGAAGTGGAACAGGGAAGGGTGACAGTAAACAGCCTGAGAACCCTGCGATTTTCAAAACTCTTCAATACTTATCGATGGGACAAACAGGATCCGGAAGTTATGGGCCGGAAATATATTCGGATTCTGGCAAATCAGGCACAGCTTATGGATCAGGCCAGAGAAGTTATCACGAATCTGGGAAACAGATTCCAGCTGGGCGTTATCACAAATGGAATCGCATCCGTGCAAAGGAAACGATTGGAGTTGTCCGGACTCACCCATTTTTTTGATCCAATTGTGATTTCATTTGAGTATCAAACATCCAAACCGGAACCTGAAATATTTGATATCGCGGTGGAACAATCAGGTCTTCCCCGGGAATCCACGCTATACATTGGAGATAGTGTAACCAGTGATATGGCGGGTGCTAACAATGCAGGGATTGATTTCTGTTGGTTCAATCCGCAAAACCTCGATGTTCCCGACAGGTATGATGTCCGATTTAATATTCAGCATCTCGATGAACTTCTGAAGATTTTGTAATCCGATTATTTCCCTGATTTGTACGGTAGCACGCGATTTTTTCCTTGGTTTTTCGCTTTGTACAACGCCATATCCGCCTGCTGGATCAGACTATCCGGATTAAGAGCACCGGAATCGGGTGTTTTACAACTGGCTCCCCCGGAAATTTTAACCTGAATTTCACCGCAAGACGGGTAATTGAATGCGATCTCACTGATTTTCCGAGAAATCCGACTGGCAGCATCAACGGCATCATCCAGATCGGTCTCCGGCATGAGCACAATGAACTCCTCACCGCCATATCGGGCGAGAGTATCCGTTTCACGGATTAAATCCTGAATGGTCTCAGCAACCTTGACAAGGATTTGATCACCAATAGAGTGGCCGAATGTATCATTGAAATTTTTGAAATCATCAATATCGAACAGAATAATGGCCAGTGAGTTCTGGTAGCGTTTCTGCCGGGACCATTCTGCCGTATAAACGCTGAAAAAATACCGGCGGTTGTAAAGACCTGTCAGATCATCGGTTATCGCAAGTTTTTCCAACTGGTCCCGCTGTATGGCAAGTTCACTCACATGGTTTTTAATAATAGCGGTCTGGCGATCGACTTCATTTTCCAGACGAATGGCACGGCGTCTTATTGTTGCGCTTCGGGCACGGGCAGTGACTACGATCAGTCCGATCAGGGTAAATCCCATTAACATATGTACCCAGTATAATTCCCACCATGCCGGTAAGACTTCGAAATCGAAAATGGCCGGTTCCTCAGACCATATACCATCACGATTTCTTGATTCAGCAATCAGTTGGTACCGGCCACTGTTGAGATTGGTATATCGGACATAACCTGAGCGGGTTGGTTGAGAACGGTGAGGGTCAAACCCTTTCAATTGATACCGGAACATATTCCTGTTTTCGTTAATGTAGCTCTGGCACAGGATATTAAATTCGAAAGTATTATTTCCATAAGGAATCCGATCCCCCGGTTCCAGTTTTTCACCGTTAATCAGGGCCCATTTCACATATGTTCGAGGAGCGATCACCGGTAAATCCACCCGCGGATTTACGATGGTTACACCGGTTCCGCCAAACCAGATTCGTCCCAGTTCATCGGTCAACACACAGTTGGTAATCAGATCATCACCACTCAACCCGTCTTCCACATCATAGTTGCAGATTTTTCCATTTTTCAGACAACTCAGACCCCGGCTGGTCGAAAACCACATATTATTCTGAGAATCCGGGTAAACTGTCCAGACGGATCCGGATGCCATGCCCTGTTTTTCGTTAAGAATAATCCGGATACTGGTATCTTCCAGTTGAACAGCCCCGTCAAGCGTGCCCAGCCAAATATCGTCACGCTGGTCCTGACAGATAGAATAAACCTGGTGGGATGGAAGATTGTCAATTGAAACAATGCTATCGTCTTCAGGTGTGATTCGAAAGCATCCATGACTATCCGTAAGAATCCACATTTTGTTTCGGTTATCAAAAAAACCCGTCACGAGATCTGCTGATACCGGAATACCCAATTGCTTAGAATTTGCTTCGATACCATCGGGGGTCAGGGTATAAATTTCATTGCTATCGACGATCCACACACACCCATGCGGATCTTCCAGAATATCCATGACAGAACTGAAAACCGCATCTGGAACAGGCTCGATTTTTTCATCTTTCAGCTCAAATAGCTGCTGCCCATTAGCAGCTAATAGTCTGCCCTGAGACGTAATACGAATAGCAACAACGTAATCGTCCCTGAATCCGTCGGCTGATGTCCATGTTTTTACCTGCGTCCCATCCAGAACAGTCAGTCCTTCATTAGTACCGAACCATTTTCGGCCAATGTCATCAATTCCCATATCGAAAATAGAAGATAACGGAAGATCACGAGAGGGAATAATTTGGCGGAACTGCAATCCCGCAATTTTTCCCAGGCCATTATCACTGCCGTACCAGAGCAACCCTTCCCGATCAATGATCAGGGATTGGATCATATTGCTGGACAACCCGGTATCCACAGTGAATCGTGCCACTGACTGATCTTCCCAGAGGAAAAGCCCTTTATCAGACCCTATCCAGATCCCTCCGCCGGAACTTCCGGCAAAACAGAAAACATTGATTGAACCCCGTTGACAGCATAGTTTAATTTCACTCACGCCATCCGGGGAAAATCTAACGATTTTCCCGGGATAAACCGCAAAATACCCGCTATCGGAATCATCCAGCCAGAGTGCCTCAATAGCGATTCCTTCATAACCTTTTACCAGGAAAGGCACAAATTCATCCCCGTGCTGCCGATAAAGCCCACCTGTTGTCGCTACCCAGACAACACCGGCGGGATCCGCCACCATACCATTGACTGCCAAGCCCTTCAGGGCTGGTTCTGACGATACAATTTTCAAATTTTCAGAATTTATACGGTACGGTCCGGTAAGGTTTGATGTGATCCAGATATCATTACTGGCGTCAATGACAATTTTATTAACCATCAAACGATTCTTTTGTCCCAGATCAACTTTTTGAATACCGGATTCACTAAGAACATTAAGACCGCGCATCGTCCCGAACCAGTAACGGTTTTCACTGTCGACGACCGATGAAATGACATGAGTACTGGTATTTTCAGGGAAATGGTCGAATACGGTAAATCCCTGCCCATCGTACCGCGCCACGCCTTCCTGCGTACATGCCCATATAAATCCATAATCGTCCTGAAATACAGTTTCAACACCGTTGCTGGGTAATCCATGCCGTGTGGAATAGACCCTGCTGGCAATGGACTCCACATGAATATCAACATCATGGACTGTAACGGCAAAAGCACCCTGGACCAACACCAAAATCATGAACGTGCTGAAAATGTTGATATTTTTAAGCTGACGACTTTTCACTGCCTGTTCGTTTCCATGTAACTATTGTAACGCAGATAGGCCAATAAACAAAACACGGATCCAATTTGGTCCACTCCCATACCTGGTTTTACTCAATGATACTTCTTAATGGAGGTAGGGGGACTCGAACCCCCGACTTCCACGTTGCGAACGTGGCGCTCTCCCAACTGAGCTATACCCCCGAAGACAAAGCGGAATATAACAGTCGATGCTGGGTTATGCAAGAGGTATCACACGCTATCTCAAGTCACACCAGATGGGACTGGTGACCGCAATTTCGTCATCCATCTGATTGATCACGAGATAGTACCAGGTCGGTTCTGTGACGGGAGATTCATCTTTCCATTTGAAAACAGCCTGGTTTCCCTGTCCATAAAACCGTTTATGCGCTATCCCGTTCCGGATCAGAGTAATGCGTTCCAGATCAAATTCACCCGTAACCGATCCTGAAATCACGGGTGTCCCACCCCGTTCCACAAGCAAAACACCTCCCATTTCAATATCATCCACAGAAAAATCCACAATGATCCGAGCACCTGATGTTGCGTAAGTTCGGCGACTCTTTATGGCATTGAAAATCTCCTCCCTGCCAAGATTCTCAGCTCGAACCGCAATCATTCCCCTGAGTTGCCGACCGGAAGTTCGGAGTCCCGGATGCCCATCGTGTGAATCTGATGAAGCAATGGCGCCCCACCGATAACCCATATTCAAGGCATCTCTGTAATACCCACTCGCCTGAGCATTATATATTGTATGAAGCGCGCCGTAAGACTCACTTACACCGTGCACAGAAACAACTTCTGCTGCGGGTATCAAGGCCGTTTTACTGTCCCTCAGATCAAAAGGAATGGGTCCCCCACCCAGATGGTGCGGAATAACCAGTGTCAGATCCGGATCAAGTGCGCGATAAAGCTCTTCCGGTTCATCAAAATCGGAGTCCCGGTTGTCATATATCCGGTAATCAGGGGGGAGTGTATAGACATTCCTGTGCCCGAAGGTCCAACTGGTCCATTCATAGCCAAAAAACGTAATGAACCGACCGGGACTGTGATTATTTTCAATGGCTGCAATATAAGCATCTCTGACTGTATTCAAGGGACGGAATCCCCAACTGTCATGATCGGTCAGTGCTGCAAAGTCGCATGCGGATGCATACCGGGCGTACCGGAAGTAATCATCCGGGGTACCGGTACCATCTGATAGAACGGAGTGCCCGTGAATATCACCCCAATATAACCGTTTGTCGGGATTATGAGACCCGATATAAATTGGATTACTGATACCCCGAATCTCTCCATCAGCGATTGATCCGGATACCCGGGCAATGCCCTGTGACTGACTCTTCAATCTGATGACATTGTTTTCACCGGGTCCGATATGCACCGGAATGTCCGGAACTACTAATTCCGTTATTTTTTCCAGGCGCATCTCTCCCGTCCAATCCTGAACCCAATTCCCGTACCGGTCCAGAACAGCAATACGCAATTGAACACTCTCATCAAGTGAAACCTCAGAGGGTCCTGTGATTAACAATTGTGCCGGTTCACCCGGAAGAACAGAAACAGTCGGTTGATGTTTAATTTCGCGGTATTCGCCATCACCATCGGCATCGGTTTTAAACACAAATTCCTGGGCGGATTCTGCGTACCGGTCTGTCATTGCCGCACCCCTGCCGTCACTAACGGCCCCATACACAATAGTAATTGTATCTCCAGCAGCCAAAGTTCCGTCCTGGATGCGAAGAAGCATAAATGGCATTTCCCCAAATTCCGGCTCAAGCTTTACGGGATTTTTAGATTTGATATGAAATTGAGTGAATCCCGGCAGTGTGTTTGAACGCGACTGGGGATGTGACCAATTCCAGTAGGGTGAAACATGAAAGAGAATACCTCCATGTATGTCAATACCTGATGCTCCAACTTTAAAAACAAATGTCAGTGTTGCGGGATGCGAGACCGTCACGGGTCCGCCGGACACCGATACGGTTCCCTCACCGTCCTCTCCCCCGGCAATATCACATTTCTGTTGTGAACAAGCCACGGTACAGAGCAGCACCCACGCGATAATACTGTGTAATATCGTCCGGGTGACCCGTTGTTGCGGGAGCGTTATTATTCTGCGATGAACGGCATCAGAGCAATACTTCGCGCTCGTTTGATGGCTGTAGCCATCTGCCGCTGATGTTTCGCACAATTTCCGGAGATCCGTCTGGGGATGATTTTTCCCCGTTCTGTAATGTATGTCCGCAGAACATCCACATCTTTGTAATCGATAATGCTGACATGATTCTGACAGAATCGACATACTTTCCGCCGTTTGTATCCCCGTCCTTTTTTTCGTTTCATACCTGGTTTGGGCATTTCCCTAATTCCTTCCCGTGTAATTACTAGAGTTTCCAATCAGAAATGGAGTGCTTTAGCACCCACCAGTCTTTTTACTCTATGTTTACCCCGTTAAGGGCATTTATCTTATCTGTTCTGGAAAAGCCGGTTAATCTTCCAGCAGTTCCAGAACGTATCGACAGCCGCGTTTCATTCCCACATTATTCAGTAATGTCCTGATGGCGGAAATGGTGTTTCCACGTTTCCCGATGACCTTTCCAATGTCGGCATGGGCAACTTTCAGTTCGATAACATTGGTATGCTCACCCCTCACTTCGTTTACCCTGACATCGTCCGGATTATCAACCAATCTCTTCGCAATCATCTCTACCAAGTCTCGCATCACTCTACCTCCAAATACTGCTATCGATTTCAGAACGCTCAGACTGAATAAGTCTAGAGACTCGAATCCAGCGTGTCAACCCTATATCTGACATCGTCATACCAGTCAAATAAATTTGGAAATTCCCGATTCAGCAGCTTCACATTTACTATGGAGAAACGCATAATCATTGTTTAAATGCCGTCGGTTAGATGAGTTAAATAATCGTTGTCTAACTTACCTTAATCTGCTAGTATCCGCTTTCAGAGTTTGCGTCTTATAGGCGATTTCAGGAGGCGATAATGAAGCAGGTCACCATAGTCTGGCTGGATAATCAAGCAGCGAAAATTATAACCGCGACGCCGATAGAAATTCTCAGTATCGATGAAATCAGCTCCCTGGAATCACAAATTTCCAGTGACATCGGAGCAGGTGAATTCAGAAAACTGAAAAAACAGGCACGATCAGATTACTTTTCAAGCCTCGCGACTCATGTCAAAGACTCGCGGGAAATCGTCCTGTTCGGTACGGATAATACAAAGGAAGAGTTTCTGGACTATCTGAATGAAAATGTCAAACTCCTTTTTTCCAAGGTCATCGGAGTAGAATCCGCTCAGGATATGGTGGAGGAAAAAATCATTGCCCGCGGCAGAAAATATCTATAGGTGCCTGACCTTTATCCATCTAACAGTAAATCGTCATCGTAATTCATAATGAATGGAACCAACGCTTCATCACCTTTAATGATGCGGGTTCTGATTCCGATTAAACGCACTGAACGATGTTTCCGGGTGCTCCGACTGATCAATCAGTATATGCCCGGGATCAGGACGGAATTTTACCTGCTTCACGTTTTGGAAACGGCTGAAGCTGGTGTTGAATCTGAAATTCTCCAGGATCTTCATGAAATCGGTCGTCAAATTCTTTCGGACAAAGTAGTTAAAATTCTCATTCGGAAAGGAAATTTCACAGACAATCTGGTGAGATCAAGTTTGAATCATCGGATTGATCTGGTAATTATTGCCGTACAGGGGGAGGATTCGTCCTTCCAATTGAACAATCGGGGTACGATCAACCAGATCATCCGGCATATTCATACCCCGGTTCTGCTTATCCCCGACACGTTAACCTCTCGTGATTTTTCCATCCAAAAGGTACTCATTGCGGTGGATGGTCGATCCTCCAGCCGTTACGACGCTGCATTCGCCATTAAAACCGCCCGATTGTTAAACGCATCTCCCGTATTGATGAGCACCAGCCGGAATAGCCGGATAGATTCGGTAACAGGACATCTGGAACTCCTGGCAGACAGATACCTGGATACCGCCTCTCGCGAACGGTGTGAAATCATCGTTCGATCCTGGTCATTTGAACGCTTGTTTCGATGGAGCTGCAATGAGTTTTCACCTGATATGGCGGCGTTTTGTATTCAGAATTTCGGTTATTTCCGTCAGGCCCAGTTTCTAAAGGATCTTGCCGTTATTTTTTCTGAGTTTTCCCGTCCTGTTTTAATCGTAAGACGATTTGAGGGAATGAAATTTCTGGCCCGGAAATTTGCGACTGTTCACCGCTCCCTTACGGAATATGATCTCTCTCATGATGAACCCCAGGAAGAAATAAATGACAGCAGGGACAATCTGTCAGTATCCCCGGCTTCCAGCAGGCTGCTTGGGTATTACAGCAGTCGGGGCATTGAGAAGGCTCTGAAACGTTACGGTGTTTTCAAAGATCTTGAACGTATTGGATATCCCGACGTCCGCGTTGAATTGCAGACAATAGATAATTTCCGACAGCGACTGCTGATATTTTCCGATGAGTCCCTGAAAATGGAACCACTTATGGATATGGTGATCAAACGGGAGATTTTACCGGATCTGGCTCGGATAAATCCTGACTATCCCCGCATCAATTCTCAGTATATTCTCATCGAATGGTTATGCCTTCAGGATCCGAAACGGGCCTACAGGAACACACAGGCGCCTTTACCCGGACAGAGTTATCCGGGACTGGGAATGGGATGGAAAGTACTGGTAATCCTGGAATTCATGGCCCGGCGCCTTGGAGCTGCCGGACTGGTCAATATTCCTGAGTATTACCATTCAGCCCGTTTTTTTCATCGTTTTTTCAGGTTTGCATCACCTGAAATAGAAGGTGAATTACTGGCTCTGGACCGTGACACATTCCCGCACCATGTTGTTGATGCGTCCTGGGCAGTGGTTCATGGTCTTGTGAACCGCGATGGCAAGCGGTACAGTTGGAGTGGTTCCCCGCAGATACTGCCACTGCACCCGCAAATCAAAGCATATTTTTCTTCTGACAAATATACTGGTAAAATGGGGAATCGTTTACGAGATGTTCGATTTAATCTGGATATAGAGTCTTTGAAAATATTAAATGACCGGGAAACTTTTTATAAGAGCCCGGATATTACCTCAGAAGGAGACTAAAACCATGACCGAAATACCTTATCCTTATCTTCAATTTATCGGCGCCACTCAGACTGTTACCGGTTCCAAAACCGTGGTGACAACCGGACCCAATCTTAATGATCGCGTGATGATCGACTGTGGTCTCTTTCAGGGACCGAAAAAGTTACGTTTACGAAACCGTGCCTTGCTGCCTGTAGATCCAAATTCTATCGGTTCCGTACTCATTACTCACGGCCATCTGGATCACTGCGGTTATTTACCCCGGCTTGTGGCTGACGGATTCTCCGGACGCGTATATTGCACCGCTGCCACAATGGATCTGATGCGGCTGATACTTCTTGATTCCGCTCACCTGCAGGAAGAAGAAGCAAAATACGCCAACAAAGCCGGGTACACCCGGCACCGACCAGCTCTCCCTCTATACACCACCGAGGATGCCCTCAGTGCCCTGAAATTGCTCCGGCCGGTGGAACTCAAGGAAACCATCCAGATCGGGGATAAGATTCGAGCATCGTTCCACGAAGCCGGCCATATTCTGGGCTCAACATCCATCCATCTTGAATTGGGAATGAATCCCGTCAAAACCGTGGTGTTCAGCGGTGATCTCGGCCGATACGGTGCGCCCATTCTACCGGATCCCGACAGCCCGCCCACTCCCGACTGGGTGGTACTGGAATCCACTTATGGCGGACGCTATCATTCGGATACCGATCCCTCAGCGGATCTGGCGGCTGTGGTCAACGAGAGTGTAAAGCGAGGCGGTACGCTCCTGATACCCGCTTTTGCCATTGGCCGGACCCAGTCAATTCTGTATGCGTTGAGACAGTTGCAGGATAATGGTGATATTCCGAAGATTCCCGTTTATATCGACAGTCCCATGGCCATTCGTGCCACCCGGGCTCTGGATCGTCACGAAAGCAGTCTTGATGATGAGACCCGATATCTCAAACGGGTGGGTGCGCATCCCTGCCACCCACATAATCTACACATTTTCCGGTCGGTTGAACAATCCAAATCTCTGAATAAAGTGCAGCGGGAAGCCATAATCATCTCAGCCAGCGGCATGGTTACCGGCGGCCGGATTCTCCATCATATGAAACTCAGATTGCCCCATCCCGAACATACGATTCTGTTCATCGGGTATCAGGCTTACGGAACCCGGGGACGGACCATTCAGGAGGGTCGGGATCGGATAAAAATCCACGGCCAACAGATCCCGGTGAAAGCCCAGATCAGTTCCATCAATGGATTCAGCGCTCATGCCGACCAGGATGAACTGATCACCTGGTTGCGCAAGTTTGATACACTCCCCGGGGGAGTTCTGTTGAATCATGGTGAAGAAAAGAGTCTTCAGGCGCAGAAGCAGAAAATCCAGGAGATTCTGGATATTCCTGTTGAAGTGCCGGAATATATGGACAAATTTACTCTGGCGGACTAATTCTACTCTTTGTTTTCGACCACGTAGTTTTTCCAGGCTGCGATCCGGGACAACTCAACCTGCATCAGGAAGTCAGGACCAGGATCAAAAAGATCACGTAAATGGTGGTGAGGATAATGCCGTGTTTTCGGTTTAGAAGCCGGCGTTTTCCGGCCAGAATCCAGAGAGCAGCCAGGGTGATGAATAAAAATGTGAATTCAAGATAGTAATCTTTGCAGACAGAGGGAATTGGTTTTATCAAGGCTGTGCCACCGATGACCATCAGGACGTTAAAAATACAGGAACCGATGGCGTTGCCGATGCTCAGGGAAGCCTCCTTGCGCATGATACCGATAATGGATGTGATCAATTCCGGCAGGGATGTCCCCAGGGCCACCAGAGTCGCCCCGATTACCCGATCCGACATACCGATTCTCTCAGCAATACTGACCGATCCATCGACGACCCATCCGCCACCGAGGAAAAGCAGAAAACATCCGGCCATGATACCGCCGAATGCAAGAAATCGATTTCTTTCCCACATATCCTTCGGTTCAAAGTCCCCGGGTTCCATATTTGACCGACTCTGAAACAAATGAATGGCGGAATACACCACGATTCCCAGAAACAGGATCAGACCTTCCCAACGTGTAATGACATCACCGGAATACATAAAGACGATCATCATCAGGGTGACGCCCAGAGTAATGGGAAGTTGAGTGCGGAAAACGTCTTTTTCCACTTCCATGGTTTTCAGGAGTGCTGTGCATCCCAGTACCACCGCAATATTAAAAATATTGGACCCCAGAACGTTGCCCAGGGCGATCCCGGAAATACCTTCTGCGCTTTTCTGCATGGCCAGAAAACTTGCCATGAATTCCGGCATGGATGTGCCGTATGCCACAATGGTAAGGCCGATGACCAGAGGTTTAATGCCAAACGATCGTGCGATCCCGGATCCACCGCGCACCAGTAGATCTGCTCCGCCAATCAACCCGACGAAACCGATGGCAACC
>SWBY01010050.1_pt1 | contig 24329 bp, 24 predicted proteins | sample 4693071 | NCBI WGS metagenome assembly SWBY01 (sample SAMN10267273, study PRJNA491770) | bioreactor metagenome | isolation source: DHS bioreactor inoculated with marine methane seep sediment | place: Japan: Omine Ridge, Nankai Trough | collected 2006-05-06 | reverse complement strand
AAAAAACCGCCGCTTCCAGGCGGCCCCGCTGGCGCAGGCGCCTGTCAAGCCATCAACAGATCTTCAATGGCGCGCGGCGCCGGCACCGGACTTCACCTTCACTTTTACTGTTACCGAGGCGGTGGCCGTGTCGCCGTTGCCGTCGGTGACGGTATAGCCGAATCTATCGACGCCTTTGAATCCGGCGTCGGGCTTATAGGTGACGCCGCCTTTGGCGATGGTGGCCGAGCCATGGCGCGGATTGGTGACGGCGGTGATGGTCAAGGTGTCGCCGTCCGCATCGCTATCGTTGGCAAGCACGGGGATAGTGACCGCTTTGCCGATAGTCGTCGCCGCCGCATCATCGACCGCCGCCGGCGCATCATTGACGGCATTCACGGTAACCGTTACCGTGGCGGTGGCCACGCCGCCGTCGCCGTCAGAGATGGTATAGGTAAAATTGTCCGTACCGTTGAAATTGGCATCGGGCACATATTCGACCGTATTATCCGAGTTAATGGTTGCTTCACCATTCACCGGCGGGGTGACCGTGGTCACGGTCAAGGCGTCGTCGTCCGGATCGCGATCATTGGCCAGCACGCCAATCTCCACGGCCGTATCCTCATCCGTCTCGGCCATATCGTCCTCCGCGACCGGGTCGACATTCGCTTCACTGATGGTAAGGATCACGGTTGCAGGGCTCTCGGATGAATTGCCGCGACTGTCTTTCGTCGTGTAAGTAAAACGATCCTCGCCGATGAAGCCACTGTCGGGCTGATAGGTGAACGAACCGTCCGGATTAAAGGTCAGCGCACCGTTGCCGGCCTCGGTGACCAAAACCGCCGACACCGAGACGCCCTCGTGATACAGGTCGTTTCCCAACACGCCGGGGGCGGTAATGATAAGCGAGGTGCCCTGCAAGGTGTTATAGGCATCATCGATGGCCATCGGCGGTTGCCCCTCCTCGACGGCCGCCTTTTTGAGGTTCGCCCTGTCGGCGCCGCCCTCCTTACCCGTAGCGGTACGGAGAACGGCCGGCTTTACGCTATCTTCAGCCTCGCGCATATCGGTAATCGGTTGCCTGGCGCGCGCCGCCGCGAAAACGGGCCTGGCCATCGCAGGCGCAGTGATGCGCCGGTTCGGCTCAGAAGCCCTTTCCATGACAGGCCCTGTGGAAGACTGAAGAGCCATGTTCTCAATCGGACGGCCGCCGGCAACCGCCTCAGCTGCCTGGAAAAAACCAAGCGACAACAGTATGAGAGGAAGAAAAATATTCCGCGTTGATTTCATGTTTTTCCCCATGCTTTTCAAAATGCGAGTGGCTTGACCTGGTTCCTTTACCTGAAAAAACAAGGATAAGCAACTTTTGAACTGATAAGACTGCCTGTTTTAACGTCTAAAATGACAAAACCGGCATTATTGTGACTTTTTTATGTCCACGGAAGCGCAAGTTAATGATGGAGATAAAATTGGCTGCCGGTCCGAAACGGAACCCTGGAGTATCCGAAAGCCATGCCCCACAAGGCATGGGAACCCTGAGCCGGACAGGCTATGCGCCCCTGCTGAGCAATTTGAGGAATTCGACAATGGCCTGCGCAATATCAGGTCCGGAAACCGTTATTCCGGAGGTTCCAACAGGTTGGTGGCCGGCTTGCTGATAGCCCGGGTCAGTTCGGCGCGCTGTTTTTCCAGTATCAGCAGTTCGATTTCGCGGCGCAGATACTCGTCCGATTTTTCCGTCGCATCAAAGCGTCTTTGCTTTTCCTTGATTTCGGCTTCCAGTTGCATGTCTTTCAGACGCGCTTCGTATTCAAGCTTTTCCGCCTGCAGTTTCTGCTCCACTCTGCTTCTTTCCTGCTGCTGACGCTCCTGGGCCTTGAGTTCGACCTCCAGATCCATCTGTTGCAGGCGCTGCTGCTGCTTCAGGCTTTCAACATGCATTCTTTCCTTGGCCTCGTTCCAGCGCGCCTGCTGCTTCTCGAATTCCTTGATCTCGGCCTCCAGCGCCGTTTCCTTTAACCGCGCCCCATGCGCCAGCTGATTAAGCTGATTTTGCTCTTCGACTTCGCGCTGCAGGGCCTGACGCTTCTCCTGTTCCTCGATTTCAGCCCGCCATGCCATCTCTTTCAAGGCATTTTCATGCCGGATTTTTTCGGCATGCAGGCGCTTTTCCATGGCGAATTGCCCGATCAGCAGCTTTTCCTCGTCCTTCAGGCGCAGCTGCTGGTTCTCCGCGTCCTGAATGGCTTTCAGTCTTTGCAGTTCGTCTTCCTTGTTCAGTTGCTGCAATTGCAGCTGCTTCTGTAACAGCTTCTGATTTTCCAGCTCCTGTTCCTGGCGCCGTTTCTCCTGAGCCTGTTTTTCACGGAATTCGAAATTCTTTTTAATCACGCTCAGATACACGGACTCCTGCGCGAACCGGCCGTCCAACGCCGAGTCCTCGGAAAACTCTTCGAAAGAGGGTTTCATGATGCAGAAAGTCCGGCATTGGATGTTGCGCAGCATCAGCAACTCGTTGACGGCCTGGGCGATTCTTTGTTCCGTCTCCTTCAGGCCTGACTGTATCCAGGCGCCGTCGTCCAGATTCAGCAGCTCCCTGTCGATGGCATCCCTGACCAGCCCTGCATAGGAAGCCTTGATATGCTGATTGATATCCGGCAGAAATTCCCAGTTGTCGGCCGCATACTTGATCGACGCCTGGAAGCGAATATCCAGGCGCGTCGCGATCGTGCAAAAGCCGTCATAGAGCTTGTTATCGGACGTCAGGCTCCAGTCGGCTATCGCGAGCGGGTAGACGGTATGATAAAAGCGCTTGACGAATTTCTCGGGCCGGCTGAACAGCTTGTTGTAAAAACCGAGCCGGGTATGGACCAGGCGCCGTTCGGCATCGAAACCGGGGTCCCAAGTCTCCGGGCCGTCGGTTTCCCGATCGAAATCGAATCCGCCCAGCCATCGTTCCAGGTCAGTGTTGTCGTTATTCATTTCCGGCCTTCTGCAATGGCGTGACTTTAGCGGCGGAATCGGCCTTGATGGCGCGGATTTTATCGCCCATGCGCTCAGCGATCAGCGGATAGAGATTAGGGGCGAATTCGACGGTCCGGGCGTCGATCTTGCGCAAGAAGCCGCGGCTTAGCAAAAAACCGACCGCGAACATTCTCGACCAGTCGGAATAACGCCTCGCCCGTTCTATTTCGGTTTTCTCGATCACCATCTCAAGCTCGTCATTTTCATTGATGCGAAACTCGGTGAATTGCCTGAGGCATTCGAAAACCAGTTCCTGCTCCTGTTCGGTCAACGGCCCGGGCGCCGTAAACTCCAGCCGGTACGAAAGCAGCACGGTGAAAAAATCCACCATGGCCGCGCAGATAAACGCGAACGCGGAAAAGCCCTTCCACATCAGGAAAGAGGGCTGTACGTCCTGGGCAAACTGCGCGTAAGACATCAACACGGGGGCCTCCGGCGCGGCGCGGCCCAGGCCGGTCGCCAATTGATTGAATCTGATCTGCACATCGTTGAGGCTGGTCAGCACGGTCTGATAGGCGCCGCCTTCATCCTGCCCGAGACTCACCTGCCTGAGGCCTGCCTGCAACTTGCGCATATCGTCGTCCAACTGCTTGAACCCCTGTTCGAGCTGGGCGAATTGTTGCGCCTTGGCCTGGTAAAGTTCGTTATAGCGTTTCCAGAACGGCCCTTCGCCGACCTGGTTTCTGTATTCGGGGGCAATTTCAGGATGGGTGCCGAAATAGGCTTGCGAGACTTCCTTCGAGGCCTGATCGAGCTGCGCGCGCTGCTGTTCGAGAATCTCGGTTTTCACGGCCAGGATCTGGTTCAGGTAATCGTTAACGTCCTGCCTGACCTGATTCAGCCGATCGATATGCAGGTTTTCCTGTTCCGAAATTTCGTAAAACTGAAAATAGGAAAATGAAATTGAGGCGCTAATGGCAATGATCAGGGAGATCAACACGCTCAAATAGCGCGTCCGGTTGGCTTTCCAGTGGATGCCGGCGATTTCGAGCGAACAGATAACGATGATGGATTGAATCGCCACGGTAATGATCAGGGCGATCCACGGCGTGATGAAATGGGACATGCCGTAATACGTGGTAAACCCGGATGCAAGACTCAACAGCAGGACAATCGGGATCGTCCATATCCTCAACAGGCCGACGAACAGCGTCTGGATACGATTGATGATGCCCCCGGTACTGCCCGAGCCCGCGCCGCGAAAGTTATCTACACCCATTTCTCACACCTTTATCTGTCTTACCGATGCGAGTATTTGCAAGATATTTTTCAGCTACTTTCATACCGGTGTTTGCATGACTGGTTATTATTAGTAGGCTTCAGGATCAAAGCCTTTATGTCTGTATTTCAATATGTTAAGTCCGGCTACTTATAGCCGGTTTTGCGCCGCGCGGTCAAGATATGAAATCGATCAAGCCGGCCATTCCCTGTATGCCCCACCATGGCTTCGTCGCTCTGCCGCCTCGAAAATGGCGCGATACGTACCCTGCTTTTTCTGGTTCCCACGGTCCTGAGAGTGTGAAAGTATTCAATTTAAAGGATTTAACCACGAAGGACACGAAGAGCACGAAGTTTTAAGCTATTGATTAACTTAATTTTTTCTTCGTGTCCTTCGTGATCTTCGTGGTGAATAAGGCTTTTTATGACGTTTTTCACTAATTCTTTCACAGCCTCTCCTCCGTGGGAACCCATACCGGGCTTTGAGAGCGGCACGCCGTATGGCCCGGTATGCGTTCCCATTTATGCCCTTCAGGGTGTGCGGGAGCGTGGGAACGCGGAATTTTACTCGTCATAACAAGGCTAACTGAGTACTAGGGACACTTTGTTAAATCGATCTAACTTCAACTGGCCGCGTAACATCAGTTATAAAATATCCGGGTTAGGAACGCGCATAAAATAACTTCCTCAAGTGCGCACCTACAATTCCCTGATTTATTCCATGCCCATTACTTAGCTAAAACAACGCCGGCTCAGGGTGATGACATGTTAAATTAGCCACCTGAAAAAACACTTAAACCGCACATAATAATGGACATTATCTTCAAAGAATACGCCCGGGTCGTCTGGCAGAAAAAATGGTTTTTCCTGTTGGCCCTGTTCGCCTTGAGCTGCGCGGTCGTGCTGGATTTATCGGCGCCCCTTTATTATAAAAATATCGCCAACGGGCTGGCGGCGCCTTACTCCGATGCAACCCTGGCCCTGCTGCTGGACAACCTGAAGACGATTATGGTGATTTACGCCGGCGTCTGGCTGTCATGGCGCCTGCTGGAAGTCGCGATTGTGCCGCTCGACGGCGGCGGCGTCAATCTGTTGGAAAAACGCTGCTTCGAGGTGCTGAAAAAACAGAAATACGCTTTTTTCGAGAACAGCTTTTCAGGCAGCCTGATCAAGCAGGCCAACCGCTTCTCGCGGTCTTTTGAAATCATCATGGACTGGTTCCTGTTCCAGTTCTTCATGAATATCGTCGCGGTCGTGATCTCGTTCGCGATCTTCTTCCGGCAGCAACCCCGATTCGCGTTTTATTTCCTGATCTGGGTGGTGCTGTTTATCACCTGGAACATCGCCTATTCGATCTGGAAACTGCGCTTCGACAAGGCCGTGGCCCAGGCCGACTCCAAAGTCGGCGGCGCCTATTCCGACGCCATCGGCAATATCTTCATCGTCAAAAGCTTCGCCCTGGAAGCCCAGGAACAGGACCAGGTCAACCGGGCCTCGGATATTGTCTACCGCAAAAAGAAAATCGCCTGGCTACTGATGTTCATCTCCTTTGCCGTGCAAGGCCTGATGACTTTCGCCATCGAGCTGCTGCTGGTTTACCTGATGATCGGGAAATGGCAGACCGGCGACTTTCAGGTCGGCGAATTCGTGCTGTTTCAATCGATCATGCTCATGCTGATCCAGCGTTTGTGGGAGTTCGGGCGCAATTTCCGCAATTTTTTCACGGCCCTGGCCGATGCCACCGAAATGACCGAGGTGTTCAGGCTGCGGGACTTTGAAACCGATGCCGACGATGCCCGCCCGCTGAAGATCACTAAAGGCGCCATCCGCTTCGACAACATCGACTTCAGCTATAATCCGTCGAATGCCGAACAGTCAAAGCTGTTCGAGCACTTTTCGCTGTCCATCAAGGCCGGCGAAAAAGTCGCGCTGGTCGGCCCGTCCGGTTCCGGCAAATCCTCATTGACCAAACTGCTGTTTCGCTTTCTCGACCCGCAGCAGGGCAATCTGTTTTTCGACGACATGCCGGCCAAGGCCTTCACCCTGGCGGCTTTGCGCCGGCAGATCTCGATGGTCCCGCAACAGCCGGAGCTGTTCCACCGCTCGGTACGGGACAATATCACGCTGGGCGCCGATATCCCGGAAGCACGGCTGATCGATGCCGCGCGCAAGTCGCGCTGCCTGGAATTCATCGAAAAGCTCCCGGAACAGTTCGACACGCTGGTCGGCGAGCGCGGCGTCAAACTGTCCGGCGGCGAAAGACAGCGCATCGCCGTGGCCCGCGCCTTTCTGGAAAACGCCCCCATCGTCGTGCTGGACGAAGCCACCAGCGCGCTCGATTCACTGACCGAAAAACAGATCCAGGTGGCTATTTTTGAGCTGATCAAGGACAAGACCGCCATCGTGATCGCGCACCGGCTGTCCACGATATTGAACATGGACCGCATCATCGTGCTGGATAAAGGCCGCATCATCGAGCAAGGCACGCACCAGCAACTGCTTGACCGGAAAGGCAAGTATTACGCCATGTGGCAGCATCAGCGCGGGGATTTTCTGGGGGAATGATCGGCCGACACCTGCCGGGCCAGGATTCATGCCATGGTCGAATTCCGGCCTGACCGCGTCGGGTATGAAAACCATGAACGGGATGCCCCAAAGCTACCTGAAAAATACAGTAGGGTACGAGACTGTGAAAGAATTCATTTTTAGTCCAAATGAGTAAATAACCACACGCGCGCGTTCCCTGGTTCCCATGCTCCTGAGACTGTGAAAGTATTCAATTTAAAGGATTTAACCACGAAGGACACGAACGCCTCCAAGGATGGAGGCGGTAGAATTGCGTCTGGAACAGCAATCGAGAGCACGAAGTTTTAAGCTATTGATTAACTTAATTTTTTCTTCGTGTCCTTCGTGATCTTCGTGGTGAATAAGGCTTTTTATGACGTTTTTCACTAATTCTTTCACACTCTCTCCTGCGTGGGAACCCATACCGGTGCTCAGTTCCGCTGCGGTCTGCATTCCCATTTATGCCCTTCAGGGAGCGTGGGAACGAGGAAATGCCCTGTCGATCAGTGAATGACTTGTTTTCATGGCGACGCATGTCTGAAGGTAATGTTTCCGACTAATGAATAAACGCTCTAACGACAGCCGGACGGAGCGGTTGCCCGTCCGAAACGTTTTGCGCGAATTCAAGCCAGGAACAGCCCGGCGATTGTTTCCGGGTTGGAAGGAAAATAAAAGTGCAGATAAGACGCTGTTGCCGAACCTACCCGATAAACCGCTTCACCGCCATGCCCGTTAACCGTTTGTGCCTGGGCGATGGCGGATAACGGCGTTTGCAAGGTCGAGTAATGAAAGGTATGGCCGCGAACGATCTGTCCATCAAGCTCAGCCAGCTGCGAGCCGATCGCGGAAAGTTTGCCCTGCATGACGGCCACGCCCGGCATCACGCCCAGCATCTCGTGCCGCCGTCCTTCAACGTCCAGCAGCGCTTCCGTCAGATACATCATGCCGCCGCATTCGGCCAACAGCGGTTTTGCCTGGGCGATATGCGCCTGAATGTCCGCGCGCGGCCGGTTATTGCCCGCCAGGGTATCGGCGTAAAGTTCCGGATAACCGCCCGGCAGGTAAACCGCATCCGCGTCCGGCAATGCGTCATCGGCCAGCGGCGAAAAGAACTTCAGCCGGGCGCCCATATCGCGCAAACAATCGAGATTTTGCTGATACAGAAAACAAAACGCTCGATCGCGCGCCACGGCAATGGTTTTGCCCTGCAGCAAAGGCTCGGGCTTCGGCGAGCGGGCCGGCGCGGCGAACGCAATAACGGGCGGCAACTTGGCCAGCCAGGTTTCGCCGATCGCATCGGCCAGCTGATCGAGGCGCCGGCCTATATCGGCAATTTCATCGGCCAGCTGCAAACCCAGATGGCGTCCCGGCAGACTGGCTTGCGGATTGCGCGGCAGACTGGCCAACTGTAGCCCCGCCGGCAGGCCGGTGCGCAACAGATCGGCATGGCGCGCCGACGCGACACGATTGGCCACGGCTCCGGCAACCGTCAACGAGGGGCGGAATGTCGCCAGCCCATGCAGCACCGCCGCGAATGTCTGCGCCATCGCCGCCGCATCGATCACCGGCAAAACCGGCAAGCCAAATAATTCGGCCAGATCGGCGCTGCTCGGCTCGCCATCGAACAAGCCCATGACGCCTTCCACCAGAATCAGATCGGATTCGGCCGCGGCGTCATAAAGCAATTGCCGGCAATGCTCGCTGCCCATGATCCAGCTGTCCAGATTGTAGACGGCCTGCCCCGAGGCCGCCGCCAGCAGTGTGGGATCGATAAAATCCGGCCCGGTTTTAAAACAGCGCACGCGCAAGCCGTTACGGCTGTGAAAACGCGCCAGCGCCGCAGTCACCGAGGTTTTGCCGTGCCCGGAAGCCGGGGCGGTTACCAGCAGCGCCGGGCAGCTTACGCTGTTAGTCTTCATGACCGGCCGGCCCCTGATGGAAAACCAGCTCGGACACCGGTTCGCCGCCGATCAGGTGTTGTTGAATGATGCGCTCGAGATTGGCCTCGTTGACCTGGTAATACCAGACGCCGTCCGGCTGCACGCAGACGATTGGCCCCGCCTTGCAGGTGGCGAAACACGACACCCGGGTGCGCTTGACCCGCAACGCGCCCTGATCCAGTCCCGCGGCCTTGAATTTGGCGCCCAGGCTTTCGAACAGCGCTTGCGACTCGCCGTTCAGCGTGCAGCGCGGGCCGGTGCAGACCAGCAAATGGCGTTTGTAGTTGCCCATTTTGGGCTTTTCCGGCAGCACCGTATCATTCATTGCTTGTCGCCTCTTCAGTTTCAACGTCTTCAATGGGCGCAATGGCCCGTCCATAGTGTTCGCAGGCGTCGCGATAAGCGTTCAGTGCGGCGGCATCGAAGGTCTCGCCTGCCTTGACCAGCAACAGGGAAAACACCACCGCGCCGTGCCCGTCAACGAAATAGACGCCATGCTGTCTGTCGCCCTGGCTTAGAAACCAGGCGCTAACGATGCGCTGCCTGTCGACATGCAGATGGCAATGCTCGTTGGTCATATTCAGCCAGTCCCCGCGCCGGGTGAAGTCCCTGGCATCCAGCAGCAATTCGGCCACCGCGCCGGCCTCACTGCGGATCACGGCCCGCAACCGCCCCCAGTCATTGGCGGCGTTCAGCACGGCATCGACCTGTTCCGCGGCAATCCGGCGCGCCTGCCGATCACCCGCCTCGTCACCGGGCCGGGCCGCGGCAATGGCGGCCAGCATTTCATCCAGCGGCGCGTCGAAATGCGCGGCCGCCTCGTGCGGCGTGGCCGCCGGATTTTCGCGCAAATATTTGCGCACGCAGGCATGCCAGCCGGTCAGCCCCATGCTCAGCGAGCGGCCGGCCTGTTCGCCGGTTTTCGCGTCGCCGGTCAGGTTGTCGTATTTGTTGGCATAACCGCGCGGGGTGATCATCAGGCCCTCGCGGGCGAACGTGCTGCTGTTGCCGATCAGTACCGTGCACAGCATGCCGATCTCGCAATCGGCCATCCGCGCCAGCGTGGTCATCTGGATCGCCTGACGCTGGCGATAGCCGGACTTGATGATGGCGACCGGCGTTTCCGGGCTGCGATGCCGCAGCAGGATGCGCTGCGCCTCGACAATCTGTCCGGTGCGCCGGCCGCTTTTGGGATTGTACAGCGCCACGACGAAATCGCCGCGCACGGCCGCTTCCAGGCGCCGGGCGATGGTCGGCCAGGGAGTGAGCAGATCCGACAGCGAGATCGAGCAAAAATCATGCGTCAGCGGTGCGCCGACCAGCGCGGCGCAGGCATTCAGGGCTGTGGCGCCGGGGATTACCTCCACCGTGATGCCGCTGTCCGGCGTCCAGCCGGCCTGCAGCAGCACTTCGTAAGTCGGCCCGGCCATGCCGTAAACGCCGATGTCGCCGGACGAAATCAAGGCCACGGTTTTGCCCAGCATGGCCTGATCATAGGCTTCGATGCAGCGGTCGATCTCTTCGGTCATGCCCTTGCGGATCACTTCCTTGCCTTCCAGCAGCTCCTGCACCAGTTTGATGTAAGTGGAATAGCCGATCACCACATCGGCCTCGGCGATGGCGGCACGGGCCCGGTAGGTCATGTGTTCCGGAGCGCCGGGGCCGAAGCCCACCAACAGAATTTTGCCTTTGTTCATGCGTTGTTCTCTTTCATGCTTGCGATTGAAACCGTGGCGTTCTTGCCGTCCTCGCCGCGATATTTGTGTTTTTCCAGCCGCAGCGCGCGCATGTCGGCGCCTGCCGCCAGCAATGCCGCCGCCTCCGCGACGGCCGGCGTGCCCATATACTTGCGCACGGTTTCGGAAGGATTGGGTACCGGCACCTGCGCCAGTTGCCGCGCGGTAAAAAAATACAGCGGCCAGGCGCGTTCGGCAGCCAGTTGCAGGATGGCCGCCTCGTCGTTTTTCCTGTCGATGCTGGCGGCGCCCGCGACGGTGGATTGATCCAGTCCGGCCAGGGCCAGCGCCTGTTCGACGGCCGCGCGCAGGGTCGCTAAAGACGTGTTGCGGTCACAGCCGAGTCCCAGCATGACTTTCATCAGTCCTGCCCCAGCGGCGGCCGGTAGACCACCAAACGTTCGGCCAGCTGCTGCCACTGTGCCGGGGCGATGTCTCGGCGGGTCACCCAGAGCACGGCTTTGAACCGGGACAAATCCACCGCCTCGAAACGTTCGAACAGATGAATATTGGCCGGCAGCGGCGTGGGCCGCGTCCACCAGTTTTTGGCCCCCGCTTCCTGCACGAAAGCGATGGGCTCTTCGTTGACCACGTGCGCCGAAACGCGGGTGATGTTGAGCTTCGGCGCCTCGACCTGCCAGCCCAGCTCGCGTCCGAGAATATCCACCGGGATGGTCTTGCCGACATCCGAGGCCGTAGTCAGCACCGCTTCGGCGCCCAGCAACGCGGCCACCTGCTCGGCAAAGGCATTGGCGCCGCCGACGTGGCCGGACAATACCGGAATCGCATAGCGCGCGGCATCGTCGACGACCACGACGCCGGGGTCTTTATCCTTGGATTTCAGATGCGGGGCGATCAGCCGCACCACGGCGCCGAGCGAGATAAACAGCACCAGCTGGTCGTAGCGCGCGAACAGACCGCCCATATTGGCGCTCAGCGCGCCGGGCAGCACTTCGACGGGATTGCCGAGGGCGGGCAGGCCATCCGCGAATTTTTCCGATACCGTCAGACAGGCATCGGGCAATTGCGCGGCCAGACGCAGGGCCTGGGATAAGCCGTGCTTGGTAATCGCGACCAGCGCGATACGGGGTTGTGAGGGAGTGGTCATTGAGTCTCTTCGGTGGGTTCGGATGTTTTTTTGCGGCAGCCGCGGATCATTTCGCCGCGCTGACGGCCCGGGTTGCGCACCAGCAGCAGGGACAGATAGTTGACCTTTTGTCCGCGCAAGTTCAGCACGTCGCGTTCGATGCGCTCCTGCGGCGTGCCGGCCTTCTCGACAAAAGCGGTATCGGCCAATAGTGCCCGTCGTTCCAGCAGATCGAGAATATCATCCAGCAAGGGTTTTACCTTCAGCAACACCAGCGTGTCGAAGTCATTGAGCAGACGCTCGATCATGGCGATGCCGTAACTGGCCGGAATAATCGCCACGGTTTCGTCGGTGTCGGCCAGCGGCATGGCCACGCGCGCGGCGGCGGCATTAAACGACGGCACGCCGGGGATCGTTTCGATCATGATGCTTTCGTCCAGCGCGCGCACGGTGCGGGCCAGATGGCCGAAGGTCGAATAGGTGGAGGCGTCGCCCTCGACCAGAAACAGCACGTCCTGACCGGCATGCAGATGAGTCAGCACCGTTTCGGCAGCACGCAGCCAGTAGCCGGCCAGGATGCCGGCATCGTGGGTCATCGGGAAAATCAGCGGCGAATGCGCGTCGGGCAGCGTCAACCCCGCGCGCAAGGCGATTTGCAGCGCATGGCTTTCGGCGTCCTTGCGCCGCACCGGGTAAGCCCAGTGCGCGTCGGTCCGCTGCAATAACGCCCAGACGCGCCGGGTAATCAGGTCCGGATCGCCGGGACCGAGCGAGGCGCCGAATAGTCGGCCGGTTTTGGGGGTATTCATGTGTTTTGTTCCGAGGTTTGCTCGCTGGACTGAGCTATGGCGCACCTGCGCCGGCTTTGCGCACTGATTTTCAGGCGCATTAAATGATTATGCATTGTCCGGGCCGCCCTCGCCGCGCTCGGCGCAGACAATCCAGATCGGGTTTTCCGCCTGCATGCGGTGCATGTCCAAAATGGGTTTGCTGCGCGCGGCTTGCAGCTGCAGCACATCCCATTGCGCGCCGGCCGCTTTCAGCGCTTCCACCGCTGTGGACAGATTTTCCAGAGTGGCGAAATTCATCACCAGCTGGCCGCCCGGGCGCAGCCTCCGCAGGCACAGAGCGATCAGTTCGCGCAACTCGCCGCCGGAACCGCCGATGAACACCGCGTCCGGGTCGGGCCAGTTTTCCAGCCCGACCGGCGCGCGGCCATGCAGCAGCGTATAATTGCTGACCCGCAGACTGGCCCGGTTACTCAGGGCGATCTCGGCATCGGCCTCGTTCTTCTCGATGGCATAGACATGGCCCCGCGGGCACAATCTGGCCGCCTCCAGCCCGACCGCGCCGGAACCGGCGCCGATGTCCCACACGATGCTGTCCGGCAATAAGGCCATCCGCGCCAGCGACACCGCCCGCACTTCGCGTTTGGTGATCAATCCCTTGTCGGGCTTGCGCTGGTTGAAACGCTCATCGGGCAGGCCGAACATGGCTTCGCGCGCGGCAGGCCGGCGGCGGCGCAACAGGACGATATTGGGATCGGCGAAGCGGCGGCCGGCGGCCTCGTCGATCGCCAGCCAGTCGGTAATCCGCTCGCTGTCCCGCAGCAGGCATTCCGCCACCGCCATTTCGAATTCGTCCGCCAGCGACTCGATCCGCAGCATGCGGGCGATACGGTCCGGGCTGTTTTCCGGGCTGGTGAAGACGGCCGTCAGATCGGACTGGCGCAGCATGGTCAGCAACGGGTACAGGCCGTGGGCCGGCGTGGCGCCGATGCTCCACTCGCCGGCGTCGCGGTTGTGCACCGAGCCGATACGCACCGCCTGCCAGGGCAGTCCCAGCCGGGCACAGGCCAGCTGCAGCGTGGACAGATTGGGCGTTACCGCCACGCCTTCACGCCCGAGCTTACCGATCAGAAAACTGGCGATGCCGTGGCATAAGGGATCGCCGGTCGCCAGCACCACGACCTGTCCGCCGGCCTCGCGCGCCGCCTTTATCCACACGGGGACCTGCGGCAGATGGCCGGTCAGGTCCCGACGCTCGGCATCGGCGCTGATTTCATCGGCGAATAACGCTAGCGTGCGGCGGGCGCCAATCACCATGTCGGCGGCGCGCAGCTGCGCCAGCGCTTCCGGCGTTAAGCCGGCGACGCCGTTGTCCAATACGCCGATAATCCGGCAAGGGTGGGTCATCTCAAACATCTCCTTCAACTTCGGCCAGTTTATTGCCGTCAAAGTCGCACATCAGCACCCGCAGGCGGAATTTGCCGGTGTAGCGTTGGCTCAAGGTGGCGATGACCCGCCGACCCAGGGCCGTATAAAATTCGCCAATCAGCCCCAGCGCTTCCATGCGCTCGCTGGCGTAGCGGGCCATTTCCGACTGGCGGATGTCGGCGCAGACTTCCGCGGGCGCGCCGGTTTCGGCGGCAAGTTCCGCCAGTAATTCGGTGTCCACGGTGCTGCGGTTGGCGTGCGTAATGGTTTCGCCCTGGGCGATCTTGGTCAGCTTGCCGACCATGCCGCCGATCACTATCTGCCGGATTCCGCATGCAACGGCGGTATCGAGCGCGTATTTCAAAAAGTCGCCCATCTGCACGAAACACGCCGGCGCCAGATCGGGCAGTGCCTGCATGGCAAATTTTTCCGTGCGCCCGCCCGTCGTCAGCACCACGGTATCCCGGCCCTGGCTGGCGGCCACTTCGATGCCCTGGATGACGCTGGCCCGGAACGCCGCCGTGGAATACGGATGGACAATGCCTGTAGTGCCGAGTATGGAAATGCCGCCGATAATGCCGAGGCGGTAGTTGAGCGTTTTTTTCGCCATGTCTTCGCCGCCAGGCACGGAAATGGTCAGCTCAAGGCCTGCCCGCTCCAGCAAGGCGCCGGCCGCACTGCGCACATTGGCTTCGATGTTACGCCGCGGCACCGGATTAATGGCCGGCCCGCCTACCTCCAGGCCCAGGCCCTGCATAGTGATCGTGCCGACGCCTTCGCCGCCTTTCAGCAGCACCACACCGGGCGCGTCCGGCAATAGCCGCGCATCGGCGGTCAACGGCGCCTTGTCGGTGACATCGGGATCATCGCCGGCATCCTTGATAACGACTGCATGGGCCAAACCGCCATCACAACGTCCGTCGCGGACTGCAAAGCGCACCCGCTGGCCGTTGGGCAAATCGCAATCGACCGCCTCGGGCACCGCGCCGTCCACCAGGCCCAGCACCGCCGCCCGCGCCGCCGCGGCGGAGCAGGCGCCGGTGGTGTAGCCTTTGCGGGTGCCTTTGGCTTTTTTTTCCATGCGCGAGATCAGCCGGCCGCTTTTTGCCGCGCTTCGGCCAGCGCCAGCAAGGCGTGGATCGCGGCCACTACCAGGGTGGAGCCGCCTTTGCGCCCGTCAATGACCATCCAGGGCACCGCGTCAATTTCGCTCAGTACCGCTTTGGATTCGGCGGCGGAAACGAACCCCACCGGCATGCCGATCACCAGCGCGGGTTTGATCTGCCCGTCGTTGATCATGCGCACCAATTCCAGCAGCGCGGTCGGCGCATTGCCGACCGCGACGATGCCGCCGTCCAGCAAATTCAGCCGCTGCGCCTTGCGCATGGCCTGCACGGCACGGGTGCTATTTTCAGCTTTGGCCTGAGCGATCACATCCTCATCGGCGATGAATTGATGCGTGGCGACGCCAAAGTGATCCAGGCGCGGTTTGGACAAGCCCACGCAGATCATTTCCACGTCGGCGACGATAGGCGCCCCCCGAATGATGGCCTGTAAACCGGCGGCCACCGCATCGGGATGGAAGCGGGTCAGGCCGTTGAATTCAAAATCCGCCGAGGCGTGGATCATGCGCCGCACCACTTGCCATTGCTGCTCGCTATAGCTGTGCGGACCGGCTTCGTTGTCGACGATGGCGAACGAATCGTGTTCGATCCGGCGGCCGGCGTCGGTAAGCTGTTCGGTGACGATATTGTTCATGGTGTAACCCGTTATGCGTGATGATGACCGTGGTGGCCGTGATCGGCGGCGAATTCGCGGTATTTGCAGCCGTCGCACTCCATCATGGCCGGGGGCTGCGTATGAGCGGCTTGATCGATGCGCCGTTCCAGCATGGCGTAAATTTCGTCCTCAAACCCCAAATAATCGCCCTGGGCAAAACGGATGCGCGGATATTGGCTCTGCAAGCCCGCCATCTGGCGATGGATGCGCTCGATCAGCGTACCGGTGAACAGATAGTACGGCAGCACCACAATCTGCCGCATTTCCAGCCTGGCCTGGCGTTGCACCATCGATTCCAGGCGCGGATGGGTGATGCCGGTAAAGGCAATATCGACCATCGGGTGCTCGCCGTCTTCGTACAGCCAGCGCGCCATTTTGGCCACTTCGCCGTTGGCGACCCGGTCCGAAGAGCCGCGGCCCAGCAGAATGACGCCGGTGTTACGCGGGTCGGGCATGTCCAGGCTGGTCATGGCTTTGCGCAGATTGCGCTTGAGAATAGCCAGAATATCCTCGCTGGCGCCCAGGTGGCGGCAATAGACAAACTCAACCTCTGGATGCCGCAGCCGGGCATGCTCGATATGCTCGGGGATCTCCATCTTGACGTGGCCGGCGGCATTGAGGATCAACGGCACCACGACGACCTGCCCCCCGTGCCGGGCCGCGCGATCCAGACCTTCGTCAATCAGCACTTCGGCAAATTCGATAAAGCAGACTTCCAGGCGCCGTTGCGGTTGGCGGGCACGCCATTGATCGGCAAAGGCCTCGACTTCGAGATTGCCGGACGTCTCGCGCGAGCCGTGTCCGATCAATAAAATGGTTTGCTGATTCATATCCTGTCTCATGGTTTGACGGCCTTGCGGAAACGATGCGAAAACCCGGCATCGTAGAGTTTTGAATGCCGGATCTCCGGCCAATGGCGGGCGCCCAGTGCCGGGCTGGCGATGATCATCGCCTGGCTGTTGATCTTTTCGGCGCGGCATTTGTCGCGAATGTCCTTAAGCGTGCCGCGGACGATCTTTTCTTCATCCGGCCAGCTGGCTTTTTGCACCACCAGGATCGGCGCTTGTTCGTCCCAGCCTGCGGCAAGCAAAGCCCGTTGCACATCCGACAGCAGGGTGATGGATAAAAAGATGCATAGCGTGGTGTGATGCGAAGCCAGGGATTCCAGATCCTCTCCGGCCGGCATCGGCGTGCGTCCGGCCACACGGGTGAGGATCACCGTCTGCGTCACCTCGGGCAGGGTCAGCGTTTCGCCGGCAGCGGCGGCGGAAGCCATCGCCGAAGACACGCCCGGCACTACGGCCCAGGGAATGCCCGCCGCATCGAGCGGCTGTACCATTTCGACCAGTGCGCCATACAGCCCGGGATCGCCGGTTTGCAACCGTACCACGGTTTTATGCTGCCGCGCCTGCTCTATCAACCAGCCGGTAATTTCCTCCAGGGTCATGTCTTTCGAGTCGCGGACCAGGCAGGTAGCCGGGGCGTAAAGGGTAGCGGCCTCATTGACCAGGGAGCCGGCATAGAGCACGGCGCCGGCCTGCCGCAGCAGGCGCTGGCCTTTGACGGTAATGAGCTCCGGGTCACCGGGGCCTGCGCCGACGAACCAGACCTGGCCAGTGGCGCCTTCGGTGTTATTGGAAAGAGTCATTCGCTTCTGCCTTGCAAACGGTTAAAGATCAGTGCCGAGAGCACGCCCAATACCATCCAGAACGCCGCGTTACTGAGCGCGCTGGCCCAGCGGAACTGGTTTTGCAACAGCGCCGGCGCCAGGCTTTCATCCACTTCAGGCTGCGGCGCACCCAGCAGATGCGGTATCAGCAACAGCAGCACGCCGGCCATCCTTAGCGGCCAGTTGTCCTGTAGAAAAACCAGCCCCAGCCCGCCCGCGGTCGCCACCACCGTGCCCAGCCACCAGTATTGCCTTACCATCAGATCCGCGGCTGTCGTGCCCGGCAGGTCCGGCGGCAGCCCTATGGCCGGGGCGGCAAAAAATACCGCGTAGCCGGCCAATCCCCAGGCCAGGCCCCGCCCTATTCCAGGCGGCTTTCGCAGTGAGAAAGCCCCCGTCAGCATCAGCGCAAAGCCGATGGCCATCACTATATTGCTGCCGGCCGTTGATAAGGTCCGCTGCCAGCCGTCTTCCGGTTGCCAGGCCAGTTCATCGAGCCCAGGGTCGATAGCATGCTCATGATGAACCGCTTCAGCGGCAACTTCATAGGTTTCGGCCTGAAGAATCAACGGCGTCACCCAGAAAATCTGCAGCATGGACAGCAGCAGCGCCGCGACAATACCGGCCGGTAGCGCGGAAAATACAATATGTTTGAACTTGCCGGGCATCAGTGGCAAGGAAAGCCGGTAGCGTGGCGGGTATCGTGGGTCGCGTTATGCACTTCGGCAATCGGGGCAAAGCCAACGACCAGCAGTAGGGCAAAGCCCAGTATAATCGTTGACAAAGCGGGAATCAGGCGTGTGGTTGCCTGGCGAAGCGTCTGGCTTGAATGGGTTTCAGCAAGCATGTCGGGTTTCCTAATAAAGTAAGGGATGGGAGCCGACTGCTATCTTGGGAAAACACGTACGCGTAATACAGCCCGGGCTGCGTCACTGGCATACGGCTCCCCTCCGGAGTCGGTGTCCTTCATATGATCAGGCCGGCCTTCTGGCTTGCCGTCATCTGTATCGACCCGCCTTCCCGTTCCTAACGTACAGTGGCATAGAGGTGATACATCAGGCTTACAGCAGCGGGGGCTGCGCCGGATTTGACCGAACCTGAGGCCAATCGCACCGGACTTTCCGTTTCACCCTGGCGCGCGGACCGCGCGCCAGGGCACCTAATCATTGCGGCAAGTATAAACCAATACGATTGAAAACTGAATCGGTCAAATCTGGCGCGCTGACACAAACGCTGACGGCTGTCGAATGCTGGGTCAGCGATAACGGCGCGGGTATTCCCGAAGATCGCCTCACCGTCATCTTCGACAAGCTGGAAACCGATCCGGAAAAAGAGGGAGAGTAAGCAAGGCATCGGCTCGACCTTCCGGTTCACGCTTCCCGGCCAGACGCATTAGCGGCGCCGGTCTGAAGGATCTTGCTAATCAGGCCGTGGCGGTGTTAGTCTTGCCGGCTCTATTCACTCGAAACCAGCCAAACCGATGAATTTCCATGCCTCAGTCCTGCGAAACCGTCATCCAGGGGTGTACTTAAGCTGATGGCCCCGATTGTCGGCATACTGCTGGCCGCCGGCGCCAGCCGGCGCTTTGGCGCCGACAAACTGAGCCATCCATTGCCCGATGGCGACTTGGTAGCAGTACGCGCCTGCCGCAACCTGCTGGCCGGCACCGATGCGGTGCTGGCGGTGGTCCGACCCGGCAGCGAGGCATTGGCGGCCCGACTGCGGGCCGAAGGCGCGGCGGTTCAGATCTGCGCCGATGCCGATCAAGGGATGGGCGCGAGCCTGGCTTGTGGCGTTCGCGCCCGACCGGAAGCCGCGGGCTGGCTGGTCGCGCTGGCGGACATGCCGTGGATAGCGCCCGCGACCATCCAAAGCGTGGCCGATGCGCTACGCTCGGGCGCCCGGATCGCGGCGCCGTACTGGCAAGGCCGGCGCGGACATCCGGTAGGCTTTTCGCCGCTCCTGGGCCCGAACCTGGCGGCATTGAACGGCGACACCGGCGCGAAAACGGTGATTCAGGCCCATCTTGAACAGCTCCGCCTTGTCGTCTGCGATGATCCGGGCGTACTTCGGGACATCGACAGACCGGAGGATTTGGACATCCGGACAATAATGGGGGCATCATCATGAGCCGGGACCTTCTCAACCTTCAGCTGGAACTGCACGAAGCACGCCGCCCTTATGCGCTGGCCACGGTAGTGGAAATACTGGGCTCATCCTCGGCCAAACCGGCCTCCAAGGCGCTGATCGACCTGTCGGGCAAGGTGATTGCCGGCTGGGTCGGCGGCGGCTGCACGCAGTCCATGGTGTCCAGTGCGGCGCTTGAGTGCCTTGATACAGGAGCCCCCCGCGTGATCGAAATTGACCTGAATGATGAAGTGTTCGGCGCCGGCATGCCTTGCGGCGGCAGTATGCGCGTGTATGTCGAACCGGTCTTACCCAAGCCCCTGCTCTGGCTGATGGGACACGGGCGCATCGTGGAAAGCCTTTGCGAATTCGCCCAGCGCTTAGGCTTCGATGTGATCGTCAACGACCCGCAGGCCACCGTCGAGCGCTTTCCCACGGCCCTGCGCGTGATCAGCGACGACAGCCGCTATCAGCAATTGCAGCCGCAAACGGGCGATTTCGTGGTCATCGCCACGCATCACAAGGGCGATTACGACTCCCTGACCCGTGCGCTGCAATCGGAAGCCTTGTATATATCGCTGGTCGCCAGCCGCAAGCGCGCGAATCTGGTACTGGAGCGATTGCGCCAAGAGGGCTGCCCCGAGACCCGCCTCGCCAGGGTACGGGCGCCTGCCGGACTGAACCTGGGCGCGAAGCTGCCGGAAGAGATCGCCTTGTCCATCGTCAGCGAAATGGTGCTGGTAAGGCGGGGCGGCTGCGGCGAGCCATTGAGCAAAACACCGCCGGCGACGGACTAAGTAACAGACGGATTCCGCCACAAGCTGCCGGGTAGGCGCCTTTACGGGCCGATGAAGCCTGTGTAGAATTCCGGCCAACACGCAGCCGATACCTAAGGCCGGCGCCTTGCATTTTTAACGACTCGAGGGAGAAATGCCCCATGACCACGCTCAATATCAACGGCAAGCCCCATCAGGTCGACTTGCCGGCGGACACCCCCCTGCTCTGGGCCCTGCGCGACCATCTGGGCCTGACCGGCACCAAGTTCGGTTGCGGCATGGCTTTATGCGGCGCCTGCACGGTGCATCTCGACGGTGAACCCACGCGCGCCTGCGTGACGCCCATTTCGGCCGCCGCCGACAAAAAAATCGTTACCATCGAAGCCATCGACCAGGATGCGACCGGGAAGAAAGTCCAGGAGGCCTGGCTGGCGCTGGGCGTGCCGCAATGCGGTTATTGCCAGCCCGGCCAGGTCATGGCGGCCACGGCCCTGCTCAAACAAAAACCCCAACCCACCGATGCCGATATCGATGCGGCCATGAGCGGCAATATCTGCCGGTGCGGCACCTATCCCCGCATACGCGCCGCCATCAAACAGGCTGCCGGGCTAACGGAGGTCAAGTCATGAAAAAACCGCTGGATCGCCCCGAATTGGATGAACTGCACATCGTCAACATCAGCCGCCGCACCTTCCTCAAGGAGCTAGCGCTCACCGGATTCGTATTGGCCGCCGGCTTTCCCCTGCTGAGCGAGGCGGACGAAACCGCTCCGCACACAGACGAGGCGAAGTATGGCGCCGACGCCATGCCGCACGGCTGGGTGGACAATCCGCTGGTATTCGTCGCGATAGCCGACGATGGCGCGGTCACTATCGTCTGCCACCGCTCGGAAATGGGACAGGGCATACGTACCAGCCTGCCCATGGTCGTGGCCGACGAACTCGAAGCCGACTGGCAACGCGTGCGCGTCGAGCAGGCGCCCGGCGACGAAGTGCGCTACGGCAATCAGGATACCGACGGCTCCCGCAGCATGCGCCATTTTTTCCTGCCCATGCGCCGGGTCGGCGCGGCGGCCCGCGCCATGCTGGAATCGGCGGCGGCCGCGCAATGGCAAGTGCCGGTCCAGGAAGTCCGTGCCGAACAGCACCAGGTCCGTCATCCCGCCACCGGCCGAACACTCGGCTACGGCCAGCTGGCCCAGGCGGCGGCAAAACTGCCGGTGCCTGACCGCGACAGTTTGCGCCTGAAGAAACCTTCGGAGTTCCGCTACATCAGCAAGGGCCGGGTCGGCCTCTACGACGGGCAGGATATGATCAAGGGCCAGGGACAGTATGGCATCGATGTCCGCCTCGAGGGCATGTTGTATGCGGTGATAGCCCGTCCGCCCGTTTACGGCGGCAAGGCCTTGAGCTACGATGCCGGCGAGGCCCTTAAAGTACCGGGCGTGGTGCGCGTCATCGAGCTCAAGGGCAGTCCGCCGCCCGCCGATTACAACCCGCTCGGCGGCATCGCCGTGATCGCCCGCAATACCTGGGCGGCCATTCAGGGGCGCGAGGCGCTCAAGATCGAATGGGAGAAAGGCCCTCACGGCAGCTATGATTCGGTGGCTTACCGGGCCGAGCTCGAGGCCGCCGCGCGCCAACCGGGCAAAGTGGTGCGCAACAGCGGCGACGTCGATGCCGCGTTGCAAGGCGCGGCCAAGCGAGTGTCGGCCGAATACTACCTCCCGCATCTCGCCCAGGCGCCGATGGAGCCGCCGGCGGCAACGGCCCGCATCGTCAACGGCCAGTGCGAGGTCTGGAGCTGCACGCAGGCCCCGCAGGTATCGCGGGAGCGCGTGGCCAAATGGCTCCAGTTGCCGGAAGACAACGTCACGGTATACGTCACTCTGCTCGGCGGCGCTTTCGGACGCAAATCCAAACCCGACTACATTATCGAGGCGGCGCTATTGTCGCAGGCCATGGACGGCCAGCCGGTCAAGCTGACCTGGACTCGCGAGGATGACCTGCATCATTCTTATTTCCACACGGTTTCAGTCGAGCGACTGGAGGCGGGACTGGATGCCCGGGGCAAGCCGGTGGCCTGGCTGCACAGAACGGTGGCGCCCACCATTTCATCCACCTTCGCGCCTGACAGCAAACATCAGATGACGGCCGAACTCGGCATGGGCGTCATCAATGTGCCTTTCGCGATCCCCAATCTGCGGGTCGAAAACCCCGAGGCCGAGGCGCATACCCGCATCGGCTGGTTTCGTTCGGTGTCCAACATCCCGCATGCCTTCGCCATTCAGTCTTTCGTCGCCGAACTGGCCGCGGAGGCAGGCCTCGATCCTAAGGATTACCTGCTGGACCTGATCGGTCCGCCTCGCCGTATCGATCCGCGTACCCTTGAAGATACCTGGAACCAGGGCGAATCGCCCGAAGTGTACCCGGTGGACACCGGGCGTCTGCGCCGTGTGACTGAAACCGCCGCGCGCGAGGCCGGCTGGGGACGCACGCTGCCCAAGGGCCGGGGATTGGGCATCGCCGCCCATTACAGCTTCGTCACTTACGTGGCTGTCGTGGTGGAAGCCGCCATCGGCGAGGACGGCAGCCTGAGCATTCCCAGAGTCGACGTGGCCGTGGACTGCGGCCCCCAGGTCAATCCGGAACGCATCCGTTCACAAATCGAGGGCGCCTGCATCATGGGCGTCAGTCTGGCTACGCTGGGCGAGATCAGCTTCAAAGACGGCGCGGTGGTACAGGATAACTTCCACACTTACGAACTCACCCGCATGGATGATGCGCCCTGCGAAATTCGGGTACATTTGCTGCCGGCAACCGACTTCGATACGCCGCTCGGCGGGGTGGGCGAACCGGGCGTACCGCCTATTGCGCCGGCATTGTGCAACGCGATTTTTGCCGCGACCGGCCAGCGCATCCGCCAACTGCCCATCCGGGATCAGTTGAGGAAAGACTGAACGCTTCTTTCAGCATTGCCGCGATTTAATCGCTCCCTATCCTGCCGGCTGGCACGCGTTTTCATGCCTGCGCTGCCGGCAGGTCCGGTCTTTGACGTCTCAATTCCGGCCATGCCGGTTGCGTTGTCCGCAACGCAGGCGGCCACGCCACAGCTAGACCGTAATGATACGGATGGCAATTCGGCCGGAAACATGAATAATCATTGCAAAGATAGCGGAAATCTTACCTGGATCAGTGTCAATGATTCACCATGCATCGACCTGATCTGTCCTCTGCCTGGTATGTCATCGGCAGCCGATTACTCAGCATATTAGGGATGGATAATTTTCACACTCACAGATAAGGAGGACTACCCATGCATGTTCAACCGCCTGAGAGTGACCATCCGCCAGGAACTTTCTGCGAAAGAACGGCGGAAGCAATCAAATCCTTGAAACAAGAGATCGAAACCAAGACGCGCGAAATTGAAAACCAGAAACAGCAACTTACTGAGCTGCAAGCCCAGCACAATCCAGATGCTGACCGCATCCTGGAGCTCAAGAGTTCAGTACAAGAGTTGGAGGATGAACTGGAAACGGACCGGGAGGAACTTACCGTGCTCGAGGAAGAATTTAATGCGGAATGCTTGCCGTAAAGTCTGGCCGCATTGCCAAATTTCCAGAGCATGGCAGTTTGAACCATCTGTTATAGACCACCCTGTAAAATCAAGAATACCCCAATGAATCATGGTGTTTTTTATCTGTTGATCGATAGTGATTATGGAAAACTTGTTTGATCGAAAAAACGCCCCGGACGATTCTATAAGCCGGTAGGGGTGGATTAGCCTGAATATTTCACCACGAAGGACACGAAGGATTTTCAATTCAATTACTTGCAAATATTTCATAATGAGCTCATGAAGTTATCTGTGAGAAATGATAATGCCATGATTTTCTTCGTGTTCTTCGTGTTCTCTGTGGTTTCATGAAATATCCGGGTTAGGCTAAAAATAACCTCCGCAATCCCTTCAGGTTAATGCTGTCTCCATGGGAGCGATGCCTTTATGCCCTTTGGGTATAACATCGCGATCTAAAATCGCCCGGCAAGTCGCGATGTAGGCATCGCTCCCACCCATTGTGACCCGCATTTAAAACCATGCCATTATTCAATGCCGAGTCCTGAGAGCGGCTTTGAAAGGCTGGATGAACAATGCCCGGCACGGCGGACGGCATAACCGTCTGTCTATGCGTAACATCGGATATTGGGGCTTTTTT
>SWBY01004724.1_pt1 | contig 24408 bp, 19 predicted proteins | sample 4693071 | NCBI WGS metagenome assembly SWBY01 (sample SAMN10267273, study PRJNA491770) | bioreactor metagenome | isolation source: DHS bioreactor inoculated with marine methane seep sediment | place: Japan: Omine Ridge, Nankai Trough | collected 2006-05-06 | reverse complement strand
TGTCATGCTTTCCAAATTCGATGGCCAGTTTCAGTTTTGTACCTACGCCATCGGTACATGCCACTAACAGGGGATCGCGACGGTTACTCATTCCGCCGTCAAACAGACCGGCAAACGATCCAATTTCGTGAACGACTCCCGGAATATGGGTCGATGCAGCAAATGGCTTGATCCGACGAATAAACTCATCCCCCAGATCTATATCGACACCGGCAGCTTTGTAAGTCGATGGCTGATTTTGTTTTTCCATGATACTGACTCCATTAGAAACAGGTGTGAACATCCCCGATTATGGAGGAAGGGCGTTAAAATGTAAATGGTGAATCCGGTATCAGCTACGACCCAGAGCCCGTAGGAAACTGGCACGATCAGAAATACGTGCGAGAACGGTATCGTAATGAATTTTACCCTGTTTGTACAGGTCGATCAGGCACATATCCATGGTCTGCATACCTTCTTTACGACTTCCCTGGATCAGACTGGTCAACTGATGGGTTTTCCCTTCCCGGATCACATTGGAAATGGCGGAATTACAAAACATGATCTCGACAGCCGGTATTCGCCCGGTGGATTCCAACCGGGGGAGCAACTGCTGGGAAATTACACCCTGGAGTGAAACCGACAGCATCACACGAACATACTCCTGCTCCTCAACGGGAAACACATCAACAACCCGGTCTATAGTCTTCACTGCAGAATTGGTATGCACGGTGGCAAAAACCAGAATACCGGTTTCCGCAGCTGATAAAGTCAGGTGAGTTGTTTCCAGATCACGCATCTCGCCCACAAGAATGATATCGGGATCCTCCCGAAGACCGGCTCTCAGCGCAGATGCAAAACTATCCGTGTGCAAACCCACTTCGCGTTGAGTAATCAGGCATCCCCGGTTGGGATGGACAAACTCAATGGGATCCTCAATGGTGATTATATGCTTTTTCCCCCGGCGGTTGATGATATCAATCAGGGCCGCCATGGTCGTGCTTTTTCCGGATCCTGTGGCGCCTGTAATCAGAACAAGACCTCGGTCGAGATCTGCAAAACGGACGAGACATTCGGGTAATCCCAGGTCTTCAATGGAAGCCGGACTGTCAGGTATTACCCGGAAAACAGCGCCAACACCCTGGGACTGATGGAACATAGTGACACGAAACCGGGAAACATTGGGCACTTGATATGCCAGATCAATATCCAGCTCTTTAAGGAATCTTTCCCGGACTCCCGGTTTGAGGATTTCAAGAAGAATCGTTTTTCCTTCCTGATACGTAACCTCCTCATCCCGAAGATTGATCAATTTCCCATCGATTCGAACCATGGGCCGAGCGCCGGTGACAAAATGAAGATCTGATCCCTTTTTTAAAACAACATCTTTTAAAAACTGATCAATTATCGCCACAAATCAATCCTCATCATTTGTATTTGGGTAAAGAACCGGTGCTCTGTTGAGAAGATGCGTCACCCCGAATAAGTTTTGCCTTTTTACAGGCTGTTTCGAAACTCCGACGATCGTGAGAATGCAGTATCGCTTCATCATAATCCACTTTTTTCTCTTTTAATAACTCAATGAGATGATCATCCATGCACTGCATTCCGGAAGACCGATTCATTTGCATAACACTGGGTATCTGATAGGTCTTACCCTCCCGGATCAGATTGGAGATAGGGGCTGTTCCCACCAGGACTTCTGCAGCAAGCACCCGGCTTTTCCCCGATGGAGATTTCAGTAACTGCTGGCAGACTACGCATCGCAGCGATTCCGAAACCATAGACCGGATCTGGTTTTTCTGGTGACCGGGAAACACATCGATAATCCGGTCAATTGTTTTTGCGGCAGAAAGCGTATGAAGCGTGCCCAGAACCAGATGACCGGTTTCCGCTGCCGTAATGGCCATCGAAATTGTTTCCAGATCTCGCATCTCACCCACCAGAATAATATCCGGGTCCGCCCGGAGAGCTTGACGGAGAGCGATTGCAAACGACTTTGTATGAGAACCAACTTCACGCTGATTCACCATGCACTTGATGTTTTTATGGACGAACTCAATGGGATCTTCAACGGTAATGATGTGCTGTGCCTGGGTTTTATTGATCATATCAATGCAGGCTGCCAGTGTACTGGATTTACCGGTTCCTGCCGACCCGGTGACCAGAATCAATCCATGTGAATTTTGCAATTGATCCTTGAGAACCGAAGGTATTCCCAATTCCCTTAATGTCGGAACCCGTGAAGGAATAATATGAAAATTCGCATCCAGTCCTCGACGTTGAAGAAAAATGTTGACCCGGAAACGTAAACCGTTGGAAGCTTGATACGAAAAATCCAGCTCCTTGCGGGTTTTTAAAATACTTTCCTTCTGTTCCGGATTCAATATTTCCAGCAGTAACGACCGAACAGCTTTGAAGGATAATTTTTCCTTCGTAATGGGTAACAGATCACCGTGGATTCTCACCAGCGGCGGAGATCCGGTAGCGATATGAACGTTAGAGGCTCCCGCTTTGGATGCTTTGGCTAAAAAACTATCGATCGTTGCCATGGATTACAATAAGACTCACTCTCAGAAAAATGATCTTAAGATGAAGACTATCATTATCACGATAATATATCCAGCGAAAACCGGTATATGTTCCTTGCTCTGGGGACCAATCAATTCCGTTGATTTTTTTGCTGCAACCCGGTAGGTTGCAAGTATGAATAAAATCCTTCTCAGAATCCTGATTTATCCTCTTCTGATATATCTTGGCTCTGTGGGAGTAATTGTATTAAGGCAGGGGTCATACCTGTATTATCCCGAAGAAATGACCGGACGAATTGTGACCCCGGAGGAAGTGGGAATCCCGTTTAATGATATAACCATTCCGTTGCCGGGGGAGATGACGATCCACGGCTGGCTGTTGGATAACAACCAGGAAGGTCCCTCCATGTTGTTTTTCCATGGGAATGCCGGCCACCTGGCCATGCGACTGGATATTCTGCGCTATCTTATGCGGTTGCCGGAACCGCCATCACGTATTCTGATCATTGATTATCCCGGATATGGCAGAAGTACCGGGAAACCTTCGGAAAAATCACTCTACGAGTCCGGGAACGCTGCCTGTAAATTTCTATTGGAATCAGCAACTCCGAAACAGATGCCGGTCATTGTGTTCGGACGATCTCTGGGAGCCGCGGTGGCTCTGGAAATTGCACTGAATAATCCGGTGGGTGGTCTCGTGATGGAAGCACCATTCCGGTCGGTGCCCGTTATGGCCCGGGAAGTGTTTCCATTTTTGCCGGGTCTTGGGTTGTTCGCCCGCCAAAAGTTCGATAATGAATCAAAAATTACGCGAGTTACAGTTCCTCTGATGATCATCCATGGAGATGGGGATCCGGTGGTTCCGGTGAGCCATGGCAGATATTTAAATGAAATTGCTCCTGTATCCCTGGGGTACTTTGAAATCCCAGGTGCCGGTCACGATGATCCATACCTGGCAGGTGGCAAAGTGTATCGTGAGGCCTGGTGTCAATTCATGGCATCTTTCGCATCCGGTGATTCCCTGGAAAAAACTATCCCCATTGATGGTGAGATCTAGAATCATGGAAGCAGGACGCATCGGACTGGACGTACGAAAATATGGCGATTTTGGGATTGGTACCTATATCCGTCATCTTGTGGACGGTATTTCCGGAATGGGTGTTGATCTGCCGGAGAATTCACTGGAGTTTACCCTGTTTCATTCCGATGAGTTCAATTTACCTCCAGGACCGTTTTCCCTGACGCGGCTTAAACGGTATCGTCGTCTGCCGTTCCAGGGATCGCTTCCACCTGTAGAGGGAATGAAGCTGTACCACGCTCCGCATTATATTACGCCGGATTCCGGAGATGTTCCTTTAATTCTGACAGTCCACGATACCATTCATATGGAACCCCCTGTGCTTCCGGATACTGTTCCTGCTCTGGGATCAGTCCGAAACAAGGCCTATGACAGGTTTAAGAAAAAGTATCACAGGTGGCTCTCGTGCAGCCGTTTGAAAGGACTCATGGAAAATGCCCGGCATATTATTGCCGTCTCGGATTGGACCTGCTCTCGTATCAACGCATGGGTTCCCGGAATCGAATCCCGAACCACCCGGATTTATAACTGTCTTGATGACCTTTATTTTCAGGAAATCTCAGAAAACCAGGTGACGGCGTTCTGCCGGGAGAGAGACCTTCCACACGGTGCTTATATGGTCTATTGCGGCAATGATCTTTATCATAAAAACCTGGGATGCCTGCTGGCGGCCTGGAAAAAACTCCCGACAACATTTTCACCGCCACTCATGGTTCTGGCCGGGATTCCAAGGGAAAATATGATCAGACACCTTCTGGATAAAATGGACCTGAACGCCTCATTCCGATTGATAGGCCGCCTTCAACCCCACGAACTTCCATTACTCTATTCCGGTGCTATGGGATTTATCACACCAACACTGGCTGAGGGGTTTGGCTTGCCTGTGGCTGAATCCATGGCCTGTGGCACACCCGTGATCTGCTCAAATATTCCGGTTCTCAGAGAAATCACCGGTGACAACGCTTTCTTTTTCAATCCGGCTTTACCGGATGAACTCGCCGATAGATTAGTGGAATTCTGCAATAATCCCACTCGAATAAAACAACTTGCGCAATCCGGGAAGCAGTTTGCCGGGAAATATGAGTTATCCGGCTTTACCAGGGCGCACCTGCGAGTTTATAATCAATTACTGAGGGAATAATTATTGTGAAGGTTGCGATAGTTCATGATTGGTTAACCGGAATGCGCGGGGGAGAACGTGTTCTGGAAGTTTTCTGCCGTCTGTTTCCCGAGGCTGTCATTTTTACCCTGTTTCATTTCCCGGGTAAAATTTCGGAAACAATAGAATCTCATCCCATCGTCACATCACGACTCCAGTACCTGCCCTTTAAGAAACGGCATTACAGAATGTATCTTCCCCTGTTCCCGTCAGCCATCGAAAGTTTCGATCTTGAGGGTTTTGACCTGGTGATATCCACAAGTCACGCTGTGGCAAAAGGAGTGATTCCGGGTAGGAACAGTCTGTCGGTCTGCTATTGCCACACACCGATGCGTTATATCTGGGACCACTACAAGACCTATTTCGAGGATGAACACATGTCCCGGATTGTGCGGACAGTTGCACCGTGGATCCGGGATTATCTGCGGTGGTGGGATCAGAGAAGTTCCGATCGGGTCAATCACTTCATTGCTAATTCCCGGTTTGTGGCGGAACGCATACAACGGATTTACAATCGGAAGGCCGATGTTATTCATCCGCCGGTGGATACGGCATTCTATACACCCTCGTTCCGTCCGCCGGAGGATTATTATCTGGCAGTGAGTGCACAGGCTCCCTATAAGCGTCTGGATCTCGCAATTGATGCTTTCAACCGAATGGGCAAAAAACTGATACTCATCGGTTGGGGCACACAGCGATCACAACTGCAGTTATTAGCGGGTGACACCATTGAGTTTAAGGGATATCTCACCGATGAGGAAGTGCGGGAATATTACCGAAACTGCCGCGCGCTCATATTCCCGGGTGTGGAAGACTTTGGATTGACCCCCCTGGAAGCTCAGGCTTGCGGCCGACCCGTTATTGCATATTCGCGTGGAGGTGTATTAGAATCTGTGATCCAGGGAATCAGCGGTCTCTTTTTCCATGAACAATCGGCTGATGCTCTGGTGGAAGCAGTGGCTATGTTCGAAACGATGTCTTTTTCCACTGATGTCCTGCGGAATCGTGCCGTGGAGTTTGACGCGGCTGTGATGAGGAAACATCTGGATATCAGTATCCGGAAACTACTGAATGGTGGTACCGGAGAAAGTGCAGAGAAGTAAACGATGCTGAAACAGAATCATAAACTATTGACGATTCTGCAGGTGTTCTCTGATGTGCTGTTGACCTTTGCGGCACTTCTGTCAGCTTATAATCTTCGGTTCTTCTCTGAACTATTCATAGAACTGGTTCCGGTGGAACACGGCGTGCCGCCGCTTACTGATTTTTTCAATCTCCGATTCGGTATCGCAATTGCCATCATCTGGCCCCTTGTCTTCCGATTCAATCGGATGTACCGGGCTAAACGCGGTCTGCCCCTGATTGATCTGATTCTGTCTGTTATCTCCAGTGTAACGCTTAGTGCGACAATATTCCTGGTCATTACATTTTTCACCAGACCGGTTATTGAGGGAACCGCCGTCACATATTCCCGAGCCATGATCGTGTCGTTCTGGACTCTGGATGTCATCTATATTCTTATCTTCCGTCTGGTATCGCGTCTGGTATCCCGCTACCTTCGCCGCCGTGGTTTCAACCAGCGCCATATCCTTATTGCAGGCGCCGGTGAACTGGGACAGATTTTTGTTAACAAAGTAAAAAAGAACCCTGAGATGGGACTTATTGTTGAGGGGTTTGTGGATGATGATCCCGAAAAACAATGGTCAGTCATTGATGGCGTGGAAGTGCTTGGTACCATTGATGATACTCCGGAGTTGATACGGAAAATGGGTATTGAACAGGTTTACGCGGCCCTGCCGCACTCCGCTCACCGCCGGATGTACTATCTTCTGGGACAGATCCAGAATGAGTGTGTGGATATAAAAATCATTCCCGATATTCTGCAGTATATAACGCTGCGCGCCGGTTTTCAGAATATGGATGGCATCCCGATAATCAACCTGACTGAAACACCTCTGTCCGGATACAATCTGATTATCAAACGGGTCTTCGACCTGATCTTCGCTTCACTGATACTTCTGATTACGGCACCCGTGATGCTTGTCACGGCACTCATCATTAAAATGACGTCATCCGGCCCGGTCCTATACCGGCAGAAACGGATGGGTATGGACCTCAATTCCTTTGAAATTCTGAAATTTCGGTCCATGGATGTGACATTGGAAGGTGAAAAGGGGTTGGGATGGACTGTGGAAAATGATCCCCGGATCACGCGTATCGGTAAATTTATCAGACGCTGGAACATCGATGAACTCCCACAATTGATGAATGTCCTGAGAGGGGATATGAGTCTTGTTGGACCCCGTCCGGAGCAGCCGGCATTTGTTGAGGAATTCCGGGAGAAATATCCAAGATACATGCTGCGGCATAAAGTTAAATCCGGTATTACCGGATGGGCGCAGGTAAACGGATACCGGGGCGACACTTCCATAAAAAAACGACTGGAATACGATATGTACTATATTGAAAACTGGTCAATGGGTTTTGATATTAAGATTTTCCTGAAGACGGTATTTCAGAGTTACAAGAATTTCATCCGTCCTGAACCACCGACCCTGATGATCTGATCAACTGTTTGATTCGAACAGGCTCAACTGAATACGTTTACCCGAAAATTTCTTTGTGGGATACTCACGGTTGAAGCAGGCCAGACAGTAATTCCGTGAATTGTTCCCGGTGGCTTTGATCAAACCCTCAATGGAAAGATATCCCAGTGAGTCTGCACCGATGTATTCCCGGATTTCCTCTACTGATTTCTGAGCGCCGATGAGTTCTTCCTCGTTAGGCGTATCAATACCATAGATGCATGAACCGATGGTGGGGGGTGATGATATCCTGACATGCACTTCCCGGGCACCGGCGTTCCGTATGATTCGAACCAGTTTCCGGCTGGTTGTACCCCGCACAATGGAATCGTCGACAACTACAACCCGTTTCCCCTCAATGACGGCCCGGACCGGGTTCAATTTGATTTTAACCCCGAAATCGCGAATGGACTGTTTCGGTTCAATAAACGTTCTTCCCACATAATGATTACGAATCAAACCCATCTCAAATGGAAGCTGATACGCCTCAGCTACACCCATAGCCGCGACTATACCGGAGTCGGGTACCGGAATTACCACATCAGCTTCCACGCTGTGTTCCCGGGCAAGTTCCCGGCCAAGTTTCTTCCGCACTTCATAAACGCTCTGTCCGAAAATTTGTGAGTCCGGCCGGGAAAAATAGATGAGTTCAAAAATACAGAACGAGTGTTTTTCCGGTGCGAGAGGGAATTCGGAGTGGATCCCCTGATCGGTGATGGTCAGCATCTCCCCGGGCTCAACATCCCGCACATATGTTGCCCCGATAATATCCAGAGCGCAGGTCTCTGATGCAAGCACCGGTGAGCCGTTGAGGTCTGCTAGAATAAGGGGTCTGAATCCGCCGGGATCACGAATGGCGATGATGCTGTCCGGTGTGAGGATCAGAAATGAGTAAGCACCGGCGATCTCCCTGACCGCAGAGATGAGGGCGTCTTTCAACTGTGGGGCCGGAGTTTTGGCAATCAGATGCAGAATGACTTCAGAATCATTGGTGGTTTGAAAAATCGATCCTTTATGTTCAAGGATCTTCCGAAGTTCAATGGCGTTGACCAGGTTCCCGTTGTGAGATAGCGCCAGTGGACCGCGCCAGCAGGACACGACCACCGGTTGGGCATTTTTGAGGTGGGATTCACCCTGGGTGGAGTAACGGACATGTCCTATTGCGTGTTTTCCGGGAAGCCGGGTCAGCTCGTGCTCACTGAATACATCGGCGACATATCCCATTCCCCGGTGGATAATGATGTTCTTTCCATCAGCAGCAGCGATTCCAGCACTTTCCTGACCCCGATGCTGGAGACCGTGCAGACCCAGATAGGCAATATTAGCCGGCTCCGTATGATTGAAAATCCCGAAAACACCACACTCTTCGTGGTACCCTTCCAGTATGCTCATTATTCTTCCTCTATTTCATTATCCAGTCCCGCACGTTTGAAAATCGTATCCACATGCACCAAGTATGTGCGGGAATCAAACAAAGTCTCCAGCTCATCTGCTGTCAGCCACCGGGGCACTTCAGGATCCCCGGAAAGGTTGTCCAGAAAAAGTGTGCCCTGATCCCAGGTTTTCATTGCATTCCGCTGGACAATTTCATATGCGGTGTCCCGGGACACACCTTTTGATGTGAGGGCCAGGAGTACGCGCTGGGAAAAAATCAATCCTTTCAGCAGATGGAGATTACGGTCCATCTGATCCACATTGACAACCAATCCCGCCACAACACCCGTAAGACGGTGCAGAAGGAAATCCAGGGCGATGGTCGCATCCGGCAGAATGACCCGCTCAACGGAGGAATGGGAGATATCCCGTTCATGCCAGAGTGTGATATTTTCAAATGCTGAAACAGAGTAACTCCGGACCAGTCGCGCCAGACCCGTGATGTTTTCACAAAGAATGGGATTTCTCTTGTGAGGCATGGCTGAGGATCCTCGTTGGCCCTTGGAAAACGGCTCTTCAGCTTCCAGAACCTCGGTTCGCTGTAGATGACGAATTTCCACGGCGATATTTTCTGCTGCGGAGGCAATGAGCCCCAGTGCATTCATGAAAACAGAATGACGATCCCTCTGAACAACCTGTGTAGCAACCGGTTCGACCGTCAGGTTCAGACGGCGGCATACGTATTCTTCTACATCAGGGGGGAGATGGGCAAAATTTCCCACAGCGCCGGATAATTTTCCCACGCTGATCTCATCAATGGCAGTCACTAACCGCTGTCGTTCCCGTTTCAGGTTACAGTACCACACGGCGCATTTCAGTCCGAAAGATGTTGGTTCCGCATGAATACCATGGGTTCGGCCAATAGTCAGGGTTTTCCGATGTCGGTTTGCCAGAGTCGCGGTGGCTTTAATGAGTGCGTCGAGATCCTGAAGTACCAGTTTGCCGGCATCCCGCATCTGCGTTGCCAGTGTAGTGTCCAGTATGTCCGAAGATGTGAGACCTTCGTGAAAGTAGCTGGCATCTTCACCGATATACCGGCCGACAACCGTCACAAAGGCGATAACATCATGCTTGACTCGCTCTTCAACACGGGCGATTTCCGGTATATCAAGGTCGGCATTAGCACGGATGCGTGCCGCCGCTTCCGTGGGTATCAATCCCAGATTGGCCCGGCCTTCACATGCCAGCACTTCGATTTCCAGCCAGCGTTTGTAACGGCTTTCATCAGACCAGATTTCCTGCATTACAGGTCGTGAATAACGTTCAATCATGATTTTGTTCCCAAAATGTTTGAGGGTTCACGGATAGTGATAAGCGGGGAGGGCTCATGTTGCTTTGCAATATGAAGTTCCGTCGAAGCCGCTTCGGGAAAACGATCCAGTGTCTGTCGGGCTACAAGATGAGCCAGGTCCGGCATATTGTTTTCCCTGGAAAGATGCGCCAGATATACATGCTGGAGATTTTCATGCCACAATTCACTGAGCAATTGTCCACCGTCGTCGTTGGAAAGATGTCCCAGCCGGGATCGTATCCGTTGTTTCAGCGACCATGGGTAGGGTCCCGCCAGGAGCATATTAACGTCATGGTTCATTTCAAGAATGAGTGAATGACAGCTGGCCAGCCGTTCCCGGACCAGGTGAGTGGCATGACCGATATCCGTACAAATTCCTGCCCGTATCCCCTGGGACTGGATGACGTATCCTACGGGGTCCACCGCATCATGGGAAATAGTGAAAGCACGAATTTCAAAAGCTTCGATAGTGAATTCCTGACTGTTTTCGATAATATGAATATGGGGTATGTTGCCAATTATTCCCTGTGACCGCTTGAAAGTCTCTGCTGTGGCATACAGAGGAATATCATATCTGCGGGCAAGTACGCCGGCGCCGCGGATGTGATCGGTATGCTCGTGAGTCAGACAGATCCCGGCGAGATCTTCCGGCCGAACATCCTGTGCCGCCAGTCGTTCAACAATCCGTTTCGCACTGAATCCTGCATCGACAAGAATGGCTGAAGTGGTGTCAGTGAACAGGAATGAATTTCCCTCACTTCCTGATCCAAGCACGCTGAGTTTCAATATTATTATTCTCCCGGTTTTCGCTGTGTCGTGTCACCATTACCGGATTTGTTTTTTTCTTTCAGAGTCTGTTCCAGACCGAGATACTCATCTGTCTGATTCAGGTCCCATTCGTGCCCGGTGGATCCGAATCCGCCTTCACCCCGGATGGTGGTCCTGAGATAACTGACCTCTTCGAAGATGATTTTCGCCACAGGTGCAATCACCATTTGAGCGATCCGGTCGCCCCGTTTTACGGTAAACGGTTCTTCACCGTGATTGATAAGGATTATCCCGACGATCCCGCGATAATCCGAATCAATGGTTCCCGGTGTATTTAACGTAGATACACCATATTTTAAAGCCAGTCCGCTCCGGGGACGAACCTGCCCCTCAAACCCATCGGGAATCGCTACTCGGATCCCGGCGGAGATCAGCCGCCATGTGCCTGAGGCAATACTGACGCTGGACTCTACTGCCGCATACAGGTCCACACCGGACGATTGTGGCGTTGCGTATGACGGTACCGGCAGATCACGGAACGCCTGTTCTCTGTATATTCTAATAATTGGTTGGTTCATCCGATAGTCCTCCGGAACGATCAGCACGGTTCGAAATCAGGAGTATAGTTTCAGTTGCCTGCGTTGGCAAGCGGGAATTAAACTCTACACTTTCCTGGAAAAATTCGCTGATTTATGATTTATTCCTTGAAAGGGCTTTAATAGAGTGGGTTCATGTTTATCCGGAAATTTCATTCAGTAACGATGGGGAGGCATACTAAATGTTCAAGCTGAGGAAAACCTGTATTTTGACAATCCTGTTAGCGCTGATTTGCTGTGTTAAACATATGAACGCATCGGATACCACTGGTATTCAGGGGGACAGATCAGTAATTGACTTTGCTGTTTCCGGTCGTGATATCACAACGGAAATTGAAAGTATGATTCAGTCGCGGTTCACTGAAAAAACTGCTGAAATCGCTGTTCAGAATATTGATCACTCGTTGAACCTGGATCAAATCGCCTGCGGTTTCGATAGCGATGGGATCGTGTCTTTTGCCCTTGTTATCGGGGGTCCTGGAGCTGATTACGCTTCAGATGTCAAACAGACTACAGACGGAGGGTATATCGTATTGGGGGGAACGGACAGTTATGGAGCCGGCGATTCTGACCTGTTTCTATTGAAGTTTGACGCGACAGGCAGCTTGATCTGGGCACGTTCTGCGGGATCCGCCCAGTTAGATTATGGCCGCTCTGTCTGTCAGACTTCAGACGGCGGATACGTTGCTGCCGGATCATTGGATGGGGAGTTTTTCGTTATTAAATTCTCCGGATCAGGCACTGCGATTTGGGCAAAAAGCATCGGTGGACCGGGTAAGTGTGAAAATGTCGTTGAAACAACAGACAATGGGATTCTTGCGTCCGGGTATTTCACATACTCGCCTTATCATTACTCTATTCCTATTCTCATCAAATTGACTGGCAGCGGTAACCTATCCTGGATCAGGGCCTCCGACTTCACAACCCCTGGACTAAACCTGGATCTTCGACAATGTGCAGATGGTACATTTGTCACCACCGGGTGGAAAAGTAATAGCAATAGCTCTCCCCAATTATTTCTGCAAAGATTTGATAGTTCCGGAGGATTCATGAGCATGAAGAGTTTCTTATCTGAATCTGAATACTATGAATCCAGGGGGCTTTCGCTGAATCAGACTCCTGACAATGGATTCATTTTATGCGGTTATCAACTTGATTTTCAGAACAAAGCGCTGATCTTGAAAGCTGATTCCAGTTTTAACCATGTTTGGAATGCGCTGATACTTGGCATTGATAACGATGCAATTGCCAATTCCGTCGTGAGTATCTGGGCTGATCATACCCTTGTAGCGGGAAGGACCGGTAATTCGGGTGGTTCAGGAATGGATGGCATGCTGGTGAAATTTGATGAAAATGGCGGGTTTGACCAAGCTACATTGATTGACTGCGGTGAAAATGAAGGCTTTAATTCGACAATTGAAACCTCCGATTTCGGATATGTTATGGCTGGATACACGGGTGATCTGGCGGATTATGATATCCTTCTGATTAAAACAAGCTCAGTGGGCTACATCCCGGGATGTTCCATTTTCCAGGAATGGTATCCGGAGCTCCAAACCTTCGAATTTACCCCCGCCGCTCCAACTCCTGGAACATTTGATCCAGGTCTCACATTAATCGGTCAGAGTCCGATGGTGTTGATACCGGATCCAATTGTGGAAGTTCTTTGTCCATCGCCGACTCCTACCCAAACACCTTCACCAACCCCTACATCCGTTGGCTGCTCCATCCTGTGTCTGTCTGGAGATTACTCCAATTCAATCACACAGACTGAATGGGGTATCGCATCCACCGGCTTGTTTTCGCCGATAGATATCGACCATATGCCATGCGATACGGGAACTCCGGAATTGATTGATCTAAGACCGTACGATGCGGTTTTGGTGTGGAGCCGTGCAGCCTTCGCCGATAACGTCGGACTGGGCGATCTTTTGAAATCTTATGTTGACGCTGGCGGCGGGCTCGTTCTGGCAACGTATGCATACACGGACCTGGGTCATGGTGACCAACATCCCATAGCAGGCGGAATTCTGGCTCAGGGATACAGTCCATTTTTACCGGCAAATGCTCAAAGTGTGAGCGGTCAATTAGATCCGGTAAGCGTTTCCGACCCCAGCCATCCCTGGTTTGATAATGTCATTTTGAACCAGGTCACGTACTGGACGGATGCGAACTATTCCAATCCCACCCTGAATACCGGCGGGAATCTGCTGGCGGAAGACACGAACGGAAATCTTTTGCTTGCTGAGAGGGACGACGGAAAAATTGGCAGTATTTGTATTTGTCCCGGAGAACTAGGTGACGCCGGCGTCAGCAGTTCCACTCGTGTCCTCCTCGCAAACATGCTGCGCTACGTCGCCGGGTGTCCCATTGTCTCGACGCCAACACCAACGCCGACATCCACACCCACTCTCACACCGACGCCCACGTCCACACCCACTCTCACACCGGCGCCCACAGCAACAGCAGTGGGATGCAGTATCCTCTGCCTCTCTTCAGACCTAACCCGATCCATCGATCATACGGGACCGGCTCTGGTCTCCACGGGTTTACTGTCACCACCGGATATATTCCATATGGATGCGGAAAACAGTACGCCTCTCCTGGAAGATCTCACACCATATGACGCCATCCTGGCCTGGAGTTACAATATTCTGGATGATAATCAAGCCCTGGGTGATGTTCTCAAAGATTACGTGGATGCCGGCGGCGGTCTTGTTCTGGCGGCCTATGCATTCACATTTGATCTCCACGCCCCCGGCATCGAGATTGATGGGCTCATTCTGGGTCATGGATACTGTCCTTTCCTGCCGGCCGGTCATCTGCAGTCTCCCGGAATGATGGATGAAGAAACTGTGTCTGAACAGGAACATCCCTATTTCGATCAACTGGATATCGGTAACATCTTGTACTTCAAGTCCAACCGTTTCTCCAATCCTGCCTTAAGTGGCGGCATTCTCCTGGCTTTGGATGTCGACACAAATAATTTTTTGGCGGAAAATGCCGCCGGTACAGTGGGCGCTGTTTCAATCTATCCCGGTGAACTGGATCATGGTGACGTTACAGATGATGCCCGCCACATGCTGGCGAACATGCTGCTTACGGTCAGCGGTTGCAATGTGACACCCACAGCAACACCTACGATGACACCTACGATGACACCAACGATGACACCAACGATGACACCTACCTCCACACCCCTCTGTCTCCACCACGGTGATGTGAATCTTGATGGGGCAATCACCGCCGGTGATGCGCAGCTGTGTTTTGAGATTGTGCTGGAGATTTATCTTCCCAACGAAGAAGAAGCCTGCGCGGCGGATTGTGATGCCAGTGGGGAGATTACCGCGGGTGATGCCCAGCAGATTTTCGGGACGATTTTTGGTGGGAGTTGCGTGGACCCGCTCTAAGTATGGAATTGAAACTGCTATGCATCCAGTTGTACTTGACAACTGATACTTCTAAACATAATATCATCGGGCTTGCTTCTGCTGAGTCATCAGCAGTTGCATTCAATTCAATGTGAAGTGAGGTGATTTAAACTGATTTATGTTCGAGTAGTTGATTCAAAGCTGGATAAAGCGATCCGGGTTCTGAAGAAAAAGATGGACAAAGAGGGTATCACTTCAGATCTGAAGAAGAAACGGCATTTCGAGAAACCCAGCGCACAGCGCCGGAGAAAACGAGCGGCCGCTCTCAGGCGCCGTCGCCGTGAAGCGTTTTAATTAAAGAAAATCTACTGAAGATTTCGGTGCCCAGCCCGTATAACCGTTGGGCAGAACGGCTTCAATCCAATCGGATTGTTGCCGTTTGATTATCATCTCATATCCGGGTTGCTGGGTGTACACTTCCGTGAAATGCTCACCCGGTCCGTTCCGGGCGATGACGCTGCCTTCCACGGCCACTGCTCTCAACCGGAACTCGTGGTCATAAATGCGTTCACCCAGTGATACCAAAACGATCACCAGAGCAACCAGACTGATTACTGCCAGCCGAAGATAACGCCGTCGCAACCGTCGGTGCATCACGATCCGGGAGAACAGAAACAATGCAATGGTGATAAGATACACGACCAGCGTCACAATTGAGATCTCTGTCAGCGTCACTGCCTGATGAAGATTTTCAAGGATGTTACTTCGAAATCCGGAATCGCCTGGTTCAATCCTTTGAGTGACAAGACTGCGAGCCAGGTTCAGATTGGCTTGAATATCGCCATCACGGGGTGACAGGTGCTCTGCACGGAGATAATTTGCAATGGCGTGTCCCAGGTCATTCTGCTTAAAATTACAGTTACCCAGATTGTAAAATACTTTGTCGTTGACACATCCTTGATTAACCATGGACTGAAAGAGCGTCTGTGCTGTGGCAAAGTCACCGGTTTCATAATGCCGGTTTGCCCTGTCAAACAAAGCCTGAAAACTTTCATCGGCATGGGTAATTCCGGAAGCGCACAGAAACAGGATGAAACCCAACACCGGCAATGTCGCTGAAAGTTTCCGTTTTGATCTGCGTCGTAATTTAATTTTTTCAAGATCGTCCACAAGTGCCCGTCCCCTCTGAATCAGATCACCGGTCTGTTGGGTATCTAATGTGCCCGGCGCGTAACGGGTGATTTCCAGATCTTCCCAGTATCGCTGAATCCGCTGGATGAAATCATCCTGAATTTCCCGGGAATTCAACACATCTGTTACGGCAGACAAAGTGAGTCCTCCCGGGGGCAGATTCAGGCGGTTTCCGATATACCGGTGAAATGCTGCGGCACTTTGGTCGATAGCGCCGTCAGGATCGTTTTCCATCAGCCGTTTCTGAGCAGAAGTAAATTGACGCTGTGATTCAGATCTTGCTTTAAACGCCCGGGCATATCCCATGTCTCCGTGCATACGGTGATAATGGCGGCTGTAAAGCAGGACTGCCGGTGTAAGGAATAGCGGCGCCAGAATCCCGACTATAAACCAGAAATTCCGGTACGGCGCATTCCAGTTGGATATTTTAACATTGGATTTAATGTAACGAATATCGTGGCCCAACAGCAGGACTTCACCGTTTTCATTATTCGTAAACGCCATGGTCTGGCTACCACCCGGTGCACTGTCAATGTGAATCTGAAGCGATTTGGATCGTGCTGTCTGATACTGTCCTGTTTTCGGGTTGAAATATGTATATTCAATGGCCGGAACTTCAAAGTCGCCGGGAGTATGCGGAACAAGAACAAATTCAAACCTGCGCTGTTTCCATTCGGACCGGATCGGATGATGGGTGACCTCATCAGCCTTTGGATCAAACAATTTAAATTGGGGAATCTCTGGAAATTCCGGCGCGGGAAGTGTTGTCAATCCGTGATTCCCGGATAGTATCAGGGTTACCTCCACTGCTTCGCCCACTTTTCCCGTGGCTGATTTCAATTCAGACTGAAGTTCAAACTGACCCACCGCACCGGAAAAATCCGCGGGTTTTCCCGGGACAGGTAAAGGTTTCACAGAAATGATTCCAGCCTGACTGGTACAAATTTCACGACGCCGCTGGTTGAAAAACGATGGGAAGGGACTGCGAGAACGCTGCCCCATTGGTTTATCGCTCCGGGATTCCACCTCAAAAACCATGGAAAGCGGTTCGAGTGCCAGTTCTCCACTTACCGTGGGATACAATAAAATTTCATGGACCCGGGCTTCCAGGTATTTGATGCCTTGCACAGGGACTTCTCTTGCCTTGGGTGAACCGCCCAGCGGTACTTCCTCAACCCAGAAACCGGAAAAATCCGGTATGTCCTGGAGAGCGAAATCTCTGACCTGCAGTCGTGTGTAGAGATAATAGGTGACTCTCACCGGCTCTCCTATAAATGGTGATTTGTTCTCCACAACCATCCAAAGAAAAATATCGGATAACTGGTTTCGGGGGATCTGTGGTCCCGTATTGGATTCACCGATGGCAAGATCGGATGTACTCGGTTTCCTGACCGTCACGGAAACGGGATTTGACCGGATTGTCCGGCCCCGCTGAGTAATTTCTGCAAACGGGAGATTCCAAACACCTTCCTCCCGGGCCTGAAGGACGTAGGTGGTTACCTTTTTACTGGAAACTTTACCGTTGATGAAATTGAACTGAGATGAGGTTCGGGGTTGATCTACAACCTTGAAGCCTTTGAATTCACCGATCCGGGGTTCCGGAAGGCTTCTGGAGGATCCCTCCACAGAAATCGTGTATTGGACGCGATCAAACAAATATATCTCGGTACTGTCTACTGAAGCACTCACTTTGATCGGATCCCCGGCAGCCATGGCTACAGGCGAGATCAGGACAATTCCGATAATTGCGGCAGCGATGAAACTAACGATGTATTTTAACGGATTTACCACATTACCAGTCCTTATCAATCTGCCGCTCATTCGGTTGCGGGAGTTGATGAAACCGCTTCAACACTTCCAGTTCTTCTTCTTCAAGGGCATCCAGGAGTCGTTCTGCTTCCTCCGGACTCATCTGCCCCTCCTGAACCGGTTCCGGAGTCGCGACAGACTCATCCTGCGATTGAGGTTGGGATTCATCCCGGCTATCCGGCGGTGTCTGGGTTGGGGTCGGTGTTTGAGCGTGACTGGAATCTGATGATTCCTGAGGTGTCGGTGTGGTGGGCTGTGGAGATGCCTGGGGAGTCTGCTGTTTTTCCTCGTCAGATTCCTGATTCTCTCCATCCTGTTGCTGCTCCTGTGGCTGCGGGGTCTGGGTCTGCATCTGATTGAGCATTTGACGGGCGAATTCAAGATTGACTTTCGCATCTTCATCCCGGGGATCTGTTTTTAGCGCTTCTTTGAACGCATTGAGGGCTTCTTCAGGATTACCGGTTTTCAATTGGGTACATCCCAGATCGTACCATGCTCGGGATGCCACATCATTATCATCGGAGTTCGCAGCCGCTCTGAATCGGGCTTCCGCATCTTCCAACTTTTCCCTGCGATAGGCGGATGCGCCCAGGTTATGCATGGCTCTGGGATCACCCGGCACTATTTTTTCTGCTTTGGAAAACGATTCTTCCGCGGCTTCAAAATCGCCGTTCTCATACGCGGAATTACCCAGACCGATCCACCGGGCAAACGGATCCCACCAGTGAAATCCCGAAAGGAACATCAAAACGAGAAAGAGTCCGATAAACCGTTTAATCATCTGATCGCTCCCAGTGCAATCGCCTATAATCCCCTAGAACACTTTCCAGAGCCAGGAATATGATTGCCAGGAAAATAAATATCCCGAACCGTTCTTCTTTTCGTGTCGTAACCGTCTGGGAGAACTCCGTTTTTTCCAGTCCGTTGATCTGTTCGGCCAACGCGTCTATCTCTGATTCGATCGCTGTTGCTCGAAAATACTTTCCGCCGGTTTCCCGAGACAGGGTTTTAAGGGGTTCTTCTTCCAACCGGGTCCAGACCAATTCACCATTTTGTTTCTTATATGAGTCTCGCGCATCCCCGGATTCCGGTATTGGACCACCTTCAGGGGTTCCAACGCCCAGTGTGAATATCCGGATTCCTGCACTTCGGGCGGTTTCGATAGCACGCTGAACGTCGCCCTCATGGTGCTCCCCATCAGAGATCACAACAATGGCTTTCCCACGGGCCTCGGATGTCGCCAGCAGCCGAAGTGATGCCTGAACGGCATTTTCCAGGTTGGTGCCTGGTCCCAGGGAGATACTGTGATCCAGGATACTTCTCAATCCTCTGAAATCCAGAGTCAGCGGGCAGTGAAGCCGTGTGGTGGTCGCAAAACCAATTAAAGCGACACGATTGCCGGTGATCCGTTCCAGAAGAGCGGCTACCTCGCTTTTCGCTTTCTCAAGCCGGTTGGGCGCCGTATCCTCAGCTTTCATGGAGAAAGAAGAATCAACGGCGAGAACGAGATCAATTCCTTCCTGAAAAATTTCTTCCTGTCGATTGCCCCAACGTGGTTTTCCGGCAGCCATAACCAGGCAGATCATCGCGAGTATGAACAATGCCAGCTTGGAATTGCGGCGTCTTCGGAGTGACCGTCGAATGAGTCGGACCTGACGTTCCTGGTTACCACGCTCAGACAGTTCATGGTCCTGTTGACTGTGCCAGATGTCCGGCGTAAACACCCGGTAAAGAACACTCTGCTTTCCAAAGCGATCAATGTCCCGGCGTCTTTTGCGGTTCCCCCACCAACTCAGCGCAAGCAACAGCAGCACACAGATCCAGCCGGTGATCCAGAGCCAGAACATGAATCCTGTTACGCCGATATTCATTATGGGAACCTCCGGTAGAGGGTCTGTCGTAAAATCACTTCCAGAATCAGAAGCAGCAGACCCATCATCAGGGGAACCATATAAAGTTCCGTGTATCGCGTATATTTAAAGCTCTCTATATCCACTTTTTCCAATTCATCAATTAACTCAAAAATCCGGACAAGTGACTGGGTGTTCCGGGCGGGGAAATACTGGCCACCGGTAATACTCGCAATTTCCCGCAGGGTTTCTTCATCAAGCTCAACCTGCACCTGCCGCACCCGGTTTCGGAACCGAGGATGCGGAAAGGGGGCCATGCCGTTTGTTCCGACTCCGATGGTGTAGATCTTTATCCCAAGTGCTTCTGCGGCTTTGGCAGCCGTGATGGGATCCATACGTGACGAGACATTATTAACGCCGTCAGTCACAAGAATGATGACTTGGTTTTTCGCTTTTTTGTCCTTTTGCCCGGCGCGCTCCTTAAACCGGCGAAGGCGTTCTTCTTCAGACACCCGCAGCCGGTTTATGGCGTTCGCAATGGCTTTCCCTACAGCGGTTTTTTCTTCAACCATCCCGATCTGTGCCTGTTTCAGAAACTCCAAAAGCAAGTCGTAATCAAGCGTGATTGGGCAGAGAGTGAAACTTTCTGTCCCGAACAGAACCAGCCCGATCCGATCGTGTTCCCGTTTTTGAATGAAATCCGCAATAACTGATTTTGCCACTTCCAGCCGGTTTTCAGGTTGAAAATCAAGGGCTCGCATGGAACCTGAAATATCCAAAGCAACAACAATATCCACGCCCTCGGAATAGATAACTTCCCTGTCCTCACCACTCTGGGGGCGCGCAGTAGCAACAATCAGGACAGTGATTGCCAGGATTCGAATCAGTCGAGGGACCCAGACAGGCTTCCAGGAAACAGCGCCGGGAATAGAATCCCAGATAGCACCAGCAGAAAACCGGATGGCTGCCCGGGGGAGACGCAAAAACCGGGGACCCAGCAAAATCACGGGAATTATCAGACACATAAGAAAAATCTCAGGATTGGCAAAACGTGTAATCATCATGCCGTTTCCTTTGATGGTTCCGGAATGTTAGCGGGTTCTGTATCCATAAGCTTATGTTCGATAGTTTTTTCGATAATCAGTTCCACCCGGGAGAAAATTTCCCGGACCGCCTCATCTGCCGGTGAATGACGGGCAAATTTAACGTAATCCGATAGTTCCAGAATAGAGACAATCTCTGTGCGAATGACGCGATCCACTTTCATCCCATCAAGATCCTGCGCCACTTCCCGGGAGGTTCGTTCCAGCGCCGGGAATGCGTATCGCTGTCCGACATATGCCTTTAAAATTTCAGTGAGACAGATGAAGAAAAGCTTAATTTCACGTTTCCCGGGCAGATTGCGTTTTCTCAGGGCTTCGAGTTGTTCCCGGGCAATTTCATGTGCCGGTCGTGGCGGAGGGGGTGGTATCGGGATCAGGGCTTTTTTGCGTTTAAACCGGGCGATAAACCAGCCGATGAGTACGGCCGTGATCAACAGCAGAATCAAGCCGCCGATCACGGCTGCCTGATACATCCACTTTGCGTCCACCCGAACAGGTCCCTTGATGCCCCGGGGCTCTGTTTCATCCTTCAGAACAGAGGTTACTGTCACGTCAATGGGATCGGTTCCGATTTCTCCCATTTCACCGTCGGCACGTTCAAAAATTATAGGTATGGATGGAATTTTAAACGTGCCAACTTCATAAATACTGATTTCCAGGATCAGAAGTTCTATATCCCGATCACTGGACCTGTCCACATCCATGCGCCTGTTTAAAATGGAAAATGGATCCAGGCTCAGTTCATCCCCAGGAAAAATTACCCGGACATTGCTGTCGGGTTCCGCTGAAATTGTCAGTGTGACGAGATCGCCTACATGGAGATTCCGCGGGATGGCTGATGCTGAGAGTTTCAGATCATCGGCCGAAACGATCCCCGCGTAAATCAAAGCGAAAACCACAATCACAAAAAGCCGAACCCGCATCAGCGCATCCTCCGGGCTCGAGCTCTCAAAAACCGGTACAGATTCGCTTCGTAGGCCTCATCGGTCCGGACTTTCAAAGAATCAATACCTGCGGAAGCGAAAAAACGGTCCCGAACCTCACGCTGCTCATGCATTTTCTCCTCAAATGCTTTCCTGATGGATTTCTTTGACAGATCAATACATTTTTTTTGTCCGGTTTCTGCATCTTCAAGAATAAACCATCGATCCTCGGGCATCTCATACTCCCGGGGATCCTCAATGGTGATGGCAACAAGATCGTGTCGCCTTGCGGCAATCCGCATTATCTTCTCGTATCCGGAATCAATAAAATCAGAAACAAGGAATACCACGGCCCGGCGCTTCTGAACGCGATTCAAATAATCCAGAGCTGTAGCGATTGAGGTTCCCCGTCCCGAAGGAATGGTGTATAGCAGATCCCGGATCACTCGCAGCACATGCCGTGTACCTTTTTTGGGAGGAATGTAGCTTTCAATGTGATCAGAAAAAAAGAATCGAACCCACCTGATCGTTGTTACGAATGGCTGAAAACGCCAGAACTGCACAGATTTCAGCAGATAATTCGTTTTTAAGATGCCTCACGGATCCGAACATATGTGATCCTGAGATATCGTTGAGAAACAAAACGGTCAGCTCGCGTTCTTCAACATACTGCTTAATAAACGGTTTGCTGAATCGAGCTGTTACATTCCAGTCTATTGTTCGAATATCATCGCCGGGGATATATTCCCGCACTTCGGAAAACTCCATACCACGGCCCCGGAAAGCACTCTGGTATTGCCCGGCTGTCACCTGATTGACAATTTTATTTGTCGTAATCTGAATGCGCCGGATTTTTTTTGCCAGTTCACGGGAAATCACGACCACTCACCTCAATACTATTAACCTGTTAGAGAAACGTATGTCAGGGAACTTCCACACGATCGAAAATCATCTTGATCAGATCGTCGGAATTCAATTCTTCCGCTTCCGCTTCATAGCTGAGAATTACCCGGTGGCGGAGCACATCGGGTCCCACGGTTTTAATATCATCCGGAGTTACATATCCTCGTCCATATATGAATGCAAGTGCCCGGGCGGCAGCGATCAGGAAAATTGTTGCACGGGGGGAAGCCCCATACTGAATCAATTCCTTCATGTCACCCAATCCGTAATTTTCCGGATAGCGTGAGGCGAAAACCAGGTCCACAATATAGTTTCTGGCCCGGTCATCCACATGAATCTCACGCACAATTTTTCTGGCGTCCAGTATCTGTGACGGATCAATGAGGGCTTCGGCTGTGACCAATTCCTGACCACTCATTCGGTCAAGAATCATCCGTTCCTCCTCCTTGCTGGGATAGGTAACTTTCAATTTAAGCATAAACCGGTCAACCTGTGCTTCGGGTAAAGGATACGTCCCCTCCTGCTCAATGGGATTCTGGGTGGCCAGAACCAGGAACGGAGAGGGCAGGGGGTAGGTCGTTTCCCCGAGAGTGACCTGTCTTTCCTGCATGGCTTCCAGAAGCGCACTCTGAACCTTGGCCGGTGCACGATTGATTTCATCCGCTAGAACCAAATTGGAAAACAAAGGTCCTTTTTTCGGTTCAAAAGTTGCCTCACGGGGATTGTAAATCATCGTTCCTGTGAGATCGGCCGGTAAAAGATCCGGGGTAAACTGAATACGTTTAAACTCTGTCCGGATACAGTCAGAAAGGGTTTTAACAGCCATTGTTTTCGCAAGGCCGGGCACACCTTCAATCAGGATGTGTCCATCTGCCAAAAGACCGATCATAAGCCTGTTCAACAGATAATCCTGACCGACAATCACTTTCTCCAGTTCTTTCTGGAGCGTGTCCACAAAACCACTTGCCAGTTTTACTTTCTCATTCAACTGCTCAATATCGGAATACACCGCTCGTGTTCCTCCATGATCGGGTTGCCCGGAACGTTATTTCACTTGAATTTTATCTTCATAAACCTTGCATTTGAATCGGGTTTTCAATCCTTCAAACCGGCTCTCAAGGTTATTCTCTTTCCGGTCTCTGATTAGTTTGTTCTTGATTTGAACCTTCACATCGGCCAGTGGTTTCAGACTTTCATCGGTCTTCTCCTCCAATAGTACGATATGCCATCCCTTTTTCGTTTTGAGGGGTTTGGAATATGAGCCGGGTTTTAGAGCAAAAACGGCTTTTTCAAACTTGGGATCTTTGCCGACACCGCGGACATACCCGTCTTCATAAAGGTATCCAAGACTTCCCTGCTGTTTCACAGACGCCATATCAATAGATTTTGTCTGAACGAGTTCAGTAAAGTCAGTACCGTCATTTAATGCAATGTAAACGGATTTGGCATCATCTTCCGAGGCGGTCAGGATATGTTTGATCTTGCAACGGGCCCTCGTTTTGTACTTTTCAGAATCTGCCTGGTATTCTTTTTCTATATCCTCATCTGTAACCATAAGTTCTTCTTCGATCTGCTGCCGGACATTTTCCAGCGGGATAAACCCGGCGTCAGTCCGGGAATCCAGTCTCAAAATATGCCATCCCTTTCGCGATTTTACCGGATCAGAGATTTCACCTGGTTTCATCGTGAATACGATACTTTCAAACACACCGGATCTACCGATACCCTTGATAAATCCGTCTTCCCGAACGGTTCCCATCTGTCCGTCCCGACTCTTTGTCTCACGGTCAATTGAGAATTTTGCAACCGCATCAACGAATGTGGTGTCACCATCTTT
>SWBY01005114.1_pt2 | contig 24796 bp, 15 predicted proteins | sample 4693071 | NCBI WGS metagenome assembly SWBY01 (sample SAMN10267273, study PRJNA491770) | bioreactor metagenome | isolation source: DHS bioreactor inoculated with marine methane seep sediment | place: Japan: Omine Ridge, Nankai Trough | collected 2006-05-06 | reverse complement strand
CGTGACCTCATCGGTGATGACAGCCCGAGATCCGGCCGCAGCCATTCGCAGCCTTTACCTTGCCATTCGGAGGTCCCGAGTTGACTCGTGAACCTTAATAATATCGGTGAATTCGGATTAATAAAACGTATTGCAGAACAGTTTTCCAGCCATAGCCCGGGATTGAATCACGGTATCGGTGATGATTGTGCGGTGTTTGCCGACGGATTCGTCATCAGTACGGATCTGATGATCGAGAATGTTCATTTTCTCCATGATCCCTCTTCCTATCATTTGCTGGGTCGAAAAGCCCTGGCTGTCAATCTCAGTGATATCGCTGCCATGGGAGCCTCTCCCCTGTTCTTTCTTCTGTCTATCGCCATTCCCAAACAGTATGCACTCGATGATATCGCGGTTATTCTCACGGGTATTCACAGCATGGCAGAAGAATTTGGAATCGCTCTCATCGGTGGAGATACCACGGGATCACACTCGGATCTCATGATCAGTATCACTGTGATCGGTCAGGCGATTGACCAGCGGTACATCACACGGAAAGGCGCCCGGCCAGGGGATCTTGTTCAGGTTTCCGGTCCCCTGGGTTCATCGGCGGCGGGACTTGCCGTTCTCACAGCGGATTTAGATCCGACAGGATGTGAAACCCTCATTACAGCGCATCTGAATCCCATTCCACGAATCAAAGCCGGGATTGCCCTGAGTCAAATCGATGAAGTCCATGCGATGATAGACATCTCCGATGGATTAACACAGGACCTGGGTCACATCCTGAAGGCCAGTGAAACCGGTGCGGAACTCATTCTGGAATCCATCCCTGTTCATGATTCCCTCCTGCCGGTAAGTCAAAAAATCAAAGTCGATCCGTTCCAGTGGATACTCACCGGTGGTGAAGATTATGAACTCTGCTGGACCGTGGCTCCGGAAGCGGAAGAGATCGCGTTAAATGCGGTTCGAAAAACGGGAGCTGTTCATGCCGCCACCATTGGCCGCATCACAACCGGCCGGAACATTACCGTTAGAAATTACGGAAAAGCAGTAAACATCGCCCAGGCTGGATTCAATCATTTCGGGGTTCGCGAAACCCCGGACAACAATTAGTCGGGCAAATCTTCGGAAAACCGCTTCATCTCTGAATCACCCATGTAGAGGGTCTGACTGGGGAAAGCAAAAGAGAGCCCGAGATCCTCAACGGCAGCCATAAACTTCAAATTGATTCTTTGACGGATGACGAGATAATCCTTCCAAACGGTTGTCTTGGTGAAGTAATAGACGAAAATTCCCAGGGATGACGGTGCAAAATCCGTAAAATAGACCAGCAAATATTCCTGATTCACGTCAGGATCATCGATCAGGATCTGTTCCATTGTATCCCTGAGTTCTTCAACTTTTTTCCGGGGACTGTCGTACGTAATACCGATAGTCATTTTTACCCTGCGTTTGGGCATTGCCGCCCAATTTTCGATAATTTCGGAGGTCAACAGCTTATTGGGGACAATTTTCAGAGATTTCGACCATGTACGAACCTTTGTCGATCGAAGTCCGATGGATTCAACATCACCATCGACACCCTTAAATGTCACCCAGTCACCGATTTTAAACGGTTTATCGGCAACCATGACCAGGGTGCCGAAGAGATTGGCCAGTGTATCCTGAGCGGCCAGGGCAATGGCGAGACCCCCGATACCAAACCCGGCCAGAAGTGAGCCGATGGAATAGCCCAGATTCTGAACGATGAGGAGGACACCCAGAATGAAGATAGTGATTCGAAGCGCCTGAGTAATCAACGGCGCAAACTGCATGGCTAATTCCTCATCCGCGCGGGCAAAAACTGATTTCAGAAACTCCGCCAGAAGATTGACCAGTCGATAAAGAGTAATGATGATAATAAAGGAAATGAGTATTTTATATACCGTATGAATCACTCCGGGAAAATCGTAAGGTTCCGCGGGGAGTTGCAGGGCTGAAATCGCATAATAAATACCCATGGTGAAAATCAGAAACCCTGCCGGACGGTTCAGAGCACCTATCAGCAGGTCATCGTAGCGGGTATCGGTTTTTTGCGTGAGCCTCTCGGCCACCCGCAAAAGGTATTTTGAAAATACTTTATTGATAATAAGTGTGACCAGGCAGATTAAGAAAGCCACTCCAACCCGGTACACTTCAATTCCTGCGAATGAATAATTTATCCAGGAAAGCACGCTGTTGTCAGCCATAAAACACCACCTTTTCAGTAAGACCGGCTAATTTCCATTATCATCTGGATACAGGCCTGATAATCAACTTTTGAGATTACGGATTGCGGTGAATGCATATATCGGCATGGAATAGTCAGCGGATACCCCGCCACACCGAATCCCAGCGCCAACCGTCCCAGTTCTCCGGAACCATCCCTGACAGCCATATGCTGGCATCGGATTTTGTTCTGGATCGCCACTCTCTCCATAAAACGGCACAGATCCGGATCGGGTTCATAGGACGCATCCATATTTACCAGGACAATGCCCTCCCCCAGATTGGCCATACCGATGTCCGATTCCGGTGTCGGTCCACCGGGACAGCATTCGACATTTACAATGAGATCAGGCAGAAGGTCATTTTCTGAAAGGCTCCGGTACAGTTCTGTCACCGGCCAGTTGCCCGTTTCTTCCCGGGCAGTAAAAACACCTATGATGCGATTATTGGCGCTCTGATCCCACATTTTCATGGCCGATACAATGGCGCTGCAACCGGCACGGTCATCAAAACTCTTCCCCTTCAACTGAGTGGAACTGGCTTCCATGGGAATTGCGGTGTATGCACCATTGGCATATCGGGGAACCAGTTTGACTGCCTCCTTGTCGTCCTTCGCACCCACATCCGTAAAATATTTCAGACGCTTATTTAATTCCTGGATCAAAAGAATTCCGTTAATGCCACCGGGCTGAAACACGATGGCATGATTTGAGGCTTCCCGAGGAATACCGCCGGTGGGCGTCAATTCGATAAACCCATTTGAATGATACCGGTAGGGGCGCAGTCCCAGTTCATCCATATGCGCCTGAAAGACAATCGTTTTGTCGTAATCTTTAATCTCCGGAAAGACGATGAGGTTCTTATGGGACGTCACAATGCTTTTATGGGAAGGTGATAACTCCGATAGAATAATCTCGATAATACCCTCTTCCACCGTAGACGGACCATATGCTTCAGATAATCGTTTTAAAAGCTGCCAATCATCCATTTTGTTCTCCATGTGACTTTATGACCTCAATTTATCCCTGATTATTATCGGGGTAAGAATATGTTTTTGATGACGTAATAACCCAGAGTTGGGTTTTCTCTGAACCGGCGGAGGGAATACGCTTTCCATGCATCTCCAAATGGAATATACACCCGCACCCTGTGACCATCAGCAATCAGTTGTTTCCGCAGTTTCTCACCCACACCGTAAAGCATCTGAAACTCGTACTGTTCCGGTTTCAAGTCACGTTTTTTAATTTCTTTAAGTGATTCATCAATCACCCAGTCGTCATGTGTGGCAATAGCCGGATAACCGCCACCATCCATGACCTGGCGGATGATTGTCATAAAATTTTTCCGGATTTCCTGCCGATCCCTGAATGCAATATCAGGATGTTCCTTGTAAATTCCCTTGCAAATTCGAAGATCAGTGGGTCCCTCGTTGAGCATCTTATCAACATCATTAACGGTTCGCTTCATATAAGCTTGAACCGCTGTCCCCACGCGGGGAATCTTTTTTCTCAGGTTCCTGTAAATTTCAAACGTGATGTCAGTTGTGGTGGAATCTTCAATATCGATTCTGAAAAACAAGCCGTTTTCGGCACTGAGTTCAGCCAATCGCTGGATTCTTTGAGCCGTGGTATCCGGTTCAAAGGTCAAGCCCATCTGGGTCAGTTTAACAGAGATATTGGAGGGAATCCCCGACTTAGCCACGCCGGCAATTAATTTCTCATATTCCACCACGGATTTTTCGGCATCCTCAGTCACTTCACTATCTTCACCCAGAATATCCATGGTTGTTGTAAAGTTCGCAGCATGAAGATCTGCCTGAACCTCCAGACCATGCCGAAGTTCCGATCCCGCAATATATTTTTTCGCAAACCGCCAGATAATGGGTTCCGGCATGATGCCCAGGACATCTACAAATAAATTCGTTAAGAAACGCATCTCTTCAATCCCCCCACGCAAAAAAAATGTGACTTGCCAGTACAATAATATTCGAACAACAGTCCTGCCATACTTACTCTCTTCGTGACTATGAATTCAACATGTTTTTTGTTATGAATAATTCAATGTTGGATTTCGATGGTCCGACAACTGATGAGAACATGCATTTTATTGAGGTTATACGTGCTGAAAACGATTCTCGATTATATTCTGGTTGAAGAGCGACTGGATAGTTTTTTTGTAATTCTGGGATGGGCAGGACCACTGCTTGGTATTCTCACCGGCCTGATATGGGGAAGCATCACCCGTCAGTTAAAAGGGTCAACCATCAGAGGTGCCTGTATTGGATCTGTAGGACCATTTTTATTGGTAATGTGGCTGATTTACAATGGAGTTATTGATCATTTTGGATTGGACAGCGTTCGCGGTCTGATGATCAATCTCGTCATTTTCGCCGTGATCGGAGCAGTGATCGGCATCTTTTTTCGCCGATTCCGACGGCCCACTGGTTCGTGATTATCCCGTCAGCTCATGCGCTGATATTTTTTTCCTGAGAGTGGATACTGCAATTCCCAGGACCCCGGCAATTTTCACGTGATTCCCCCGGTGCAAAATCAGGGATTTCCGAATCATTTCCTTTTCGAGGGTCACTTTCCGTTGATCCATAGTGGGAAAACCCGCGAACGCACTCTCTGTTTTGAATCCGAGATCCGGTCGATCAATGAGTTGACCTCGAGCAAGAAATGCTGCTGACTGGATTTTATATTTCAACTCACGAATATTCCCCGGCCACGAGTATTCCCGAATCTGCTGCCAGGCATCATTTGTCAATCCTTTGATATCTAATCCATGTTTTTCAACGATTTCTTTTAAGAAGAATTCCACGAGGAGATTGAGGTCACTTTCCCGATCTTTTAATGGCGGGAGATGAATCGTGACAACATCAAGACGATACCGCAAAGCATCCCGAAACCGGCCGGCTTTAATTTCAGTTTCGAGGTCCCGGTTCGTTGCAGCCAGGACTCTGACATCCGCTGAAACCTCCTCCCGACCCCCGATCCGCCGGAACCGTCTTTCATCCAGAAATCGCAGCAGTCGATTCTGAACACGGATGGGCATATCACCAATTTCGTCAAGGAAAAGCGTGCCGCCGTGAGCCTGTTCCATTTTACCCTGACGGCTTCGCACTTCAGTGGCGACATTTTTTTCCACTCCGAACAGTTCCGCTTCAACCAATCCTTCAGGTAAAGCCGCACAGTTAATCTGTTTCAGCGGCGCTCCTGCGCGGGGACTGGCATAGTGGATGGCCTTGGCAATCAACTCCTTACCTGTTCCCGTATCACCGGAAATCATGACATCCAGATTTGTATCCCGCAAAACCTCCAGGGTCCGATAGACTTCCTGCATGGCATGGCACTGTCCCACGATCTGATGATAATCATATTTGGATTGAACTTCTTCTTTGAGAAGCTTGTAATCACGCTGAATCTGCTGATTCAACCGAAGATGCTCCCAAACCACGGAAGCATGCCGGGACAACACTTCAAAAAAATCAAGATCTTTCCGGTCAAACGGACGGGAAACAATCCGGCTGTCTACATAAAGAACGGCAAATGTTGTATTTTGTGATGTCGTCAGCGGTGCACACATGATTGTTTTCAGGTCAAGCGCCAGAATACTTGCAGACGTAGGAATCGAAACACCATCTGCGTTTTCGATGAGACAGAGGGATTGACCTGAAGATAAAACCGTTGAAATGGAACTGAGTGAAAGTTCCGGGTTCTCAATCAATTCACCCTGATCATTGAAGTAATTCAACTCACCGGTTTCCTCTTTCCGGATAAGGAAACCCCGTTCCGCATCGGTAAACTCCAGCGCCCGATTAATAAGTATGCGAATGAGATCTCGAGCATCCTGGATACGGTTCAGTTCTTCAACGATCCGGATCAGAAGTTCAAGTTTTCCTTGTGCAATGCTGCTCATGATTCACTCCGCCATCAATTTCAATTTAATTTTATTTAATCTCGACTTTGTAATCCCCAATAGATCAGCCGCTTCAACGGTATCGCCAGCACTGAGGACAAGCGCCTCCTGAACAGCCTCAACTTCCATCTGATTAATGGCCCTGGACAGGTTCATATCCTCGGCGGTATCAATGAGATGAATATCATCGATGGAAATCACATTTGAGCTGCTGAACAGCACGGCTTTTCGGATCACATGATTCAGTTCGCGGACATTCCCGGGCCAGGCATAGACAGAGAAAAGTTCCAGAACATCCTGGGAAAACCCTCCAATGGATTTCTTGAATTCAACATTGTATTTCTTTAAGAACATCCTTGCCATCAAAACAATATCACCCTGCCGGTGTCTCAAATACGGTAATTCCAGAACGACACCACTGATACGGTAGAAGAAATCCTCCCGCATGATATTTTCCTGAATCGATAACCGGAGGTTTTGTGAAGTCGTTGATATGATCCTGACATCCACACCCACGGTCCGATCGGATCCCACCGGTTCAAATTCCCGTTCCTGAAGGACCCGCAACAGTTTGGCTTGAGTGTTCAGGGGAATATCCGCCACTTCATCCAGTAGAATAGTGCCGCCGTTTGCATACTCCAGCAATCCCACACGAGATTCAACACCGGTGGCAATCCCCTTTTCAATCCCGAATAATTCCGCTTCCAGAAGTGTCATGGGAATGGCGGAACAGTCAAGATAGACAAATGGGCAATCCTTTCTGTCACTGATATCATGAATGGTGCGAGCCACCAGATCCTTACCGGTCCCGGTCGCACCCTGAATAAGGATGGGGATGTCGGCCGGCGCCACTTTCTGGATCTGAAGAAATAATTTCTTCATCACATCACTTTCACCGATGATGTGTGGAAATTCCGGTGCAATTTCACGGCGATACTGATCCGTCAATTCAGCAAGTCGTTCACGAATCAGAATACCGGACCAGTTGACCGAAGCCGCATGAATCATGGTACGGAGCAGATCCGCCTCTTCCGATGAGAATTCCTTTTCCCGCAACGGACGGTCTGTGTAGACAAACCCTCGAATAACACCATTGTGCCTGAGGGTGACAGCCATGACGGTCCGGGATTCGGAATCGGTGTCGTCCGGTTGGTTTTTAAAATGCAGAACCGTACCGGCGTTCCGAATTTCGTGAAGCCAACTCTCGGGGATGGGCAGAAACTCCGGGGGGACAGTCTGGGTTCTCAGCTTGACAAAATCCTTCCGGTCATCGTTTCCGGAGTCATCCAGATGGAGCATCACCCGGTCAGCATGGATAACCTGAAGAATATGTGTGAGCAGTCGCTGGATGAGAATCTCACGTGTCTGAGCGGAATGAAGATCCAGAAGTGTATCAAGCATCAGCTGCAATATCCGGATATCCTCTTTTCCCCGGGAAACAACCGCTTCCCGGCTGGAGGAGGAAACCGGTTGCGAATCATCATATTCCGTATCAGCCGGTGCTTCACTTTCCAGATATGAAGCTAAATATGGATGCAAATACTCCAATGCCTGAACCCGCTCCGGAGCGCTACGATACAATTTCTGCAAACTGGGATCTTTGATTTTCTGAATGATATCCGTCAGGATTCGGCCGGCGGTTTCCAACTCGCTATTGGCCGGGTACTGTTCTCCGGACTGGCTGAAGATTTTCCCTCGAAGATAATGAACGCGCCATTCTGTTTCCGGATGATTACCTGTGGACAGGCACTCCAGTGCACGTCCTGTCCGGGCAAGAATTTTATTCCGGCTGCCGCCTTTGAGTTTATCTTCATCAGGCAGTACATGCCATTCATATTCCGAAGCAGCGAGCAAAGATGCGGCTTCAATCCGAAGGGAACCTGAATTGACGGATTCTTCCTGTGCTCGGGCCAGAGATCGTTTTGCACTGTCTTCCAGACCAAGAGCCGCCTGTATCTTTCCGATGGTCAACCAAAACGGCGCGGCACCCGGCGGCCGGGAATATTTCGCAATGACCGCTAGAATTATCTCCAGCCGATCAAGCATCCCGGTAAGATCATCGGGTTTACAGGTATACAGGTCGTTCGCTCGAAACCAAAGCAGTTCAGCGAAAGGCTGAAGATATCGAATGCCCGATTCACCCGTTGAATCCAGCAACGATTGCGTTTCAGTGAGATAGGTCCGGGCACTTTCATGATCCCCAATTTCAATAAATGCTTCTGCCAGCGCTAACCGGGCGCGAATCCGCGGCATGAGATCCCCGATCTGATCACTCTCCTGAATACTCTTATGCAGTGTTCGAAGACCTTCTCCATAATACCCATTCCTGAAGGTGGTCCGGGCAATGATAATATTTGCAAGAAGCACCTGATCCCAGGCACTCCATCTCGGTCCATTTTTTACTGCAATCCCAGCCCATTCAACAACACCCGGCCGTTCCAGGTCGGCATTCATCTGTGCCAGTACCAGGGCGGACCGTGTGATTAATTCCGCGGATGAACCAGAATGATTGATCACCTGTTCCAGTATTGACTGCACCTGATCCCATTGACCGCTGTCCCGCAGCAGACATCCCTGGTTCAGAAGTGCCCAGAGATACAGATCGGATCCCTCTTCCAGGGTCTCCAGGAGCTGTTTAAGATCCTTCTCTGCTGCGGGGATTCTGCCGGCCGCCGCTTTCAGACCGGCAAGCATCATCAGAGATTCCGCCCACTCACTGCTTCCGGGAGTCTGCGGATTTTTTTTAAGTAACGATTTTAACCGGCGTAATGCCATTTCCAGATTCCCGCAAGCCCAATAATATCGAATCCATAGTTTTTCCAGCCGTACCTTGTCTTCATCACTCAATCGGGATTTTCCCAACTCTTTAAACAGGGCGTCCGCACCATTCAGATCACCAGAAATCAGTAACGTATCCAGATTCTCCAGAGTACCTTGATTTTTTATGGACTTCTTCACTTCTGACAATGTGGGAACCTCCGAAGATTTCATATCACAGCGACGTATTCAAACCAAGTCCACGGACCAGTCAGGATCAAAATTTTAAATTTAAATAGAAGTGATGTTTACCGGGTGTGAATCGGTTCCGATATCAAAGGTTGATACCGCTTGCTGAACCGGTAATTGACAAAATCAGAATATGTCCCATCGGGCATTATTGCCACCACCGTCCACATATACAAACCGTTTCTCATATCTTGCCATTCCGGCATTCTGAAACGAAAGCTGTTGAATTCCGATTCAATTGTCCGGGTAATAGCTTCACCCATGAGTTCCCCTTCGGTTCCGACACGAATCAGACCCAGAAGGTACATGGAAGCGCCTTCAAAAGGATCCCAGGAAAAAACTGGAGAAGAATCCCCGGCAAAGAACCGGGCGTTATTTTGAGGTGATCGCAAAACAACGATATATGGTGATGCCAGGTTAAAGGTGTATTGTCCGGAAAACCCTGAGGTAAGATTCCCGCGATAGCCGTCAATTTTGGCAACACTCCAGATAATATCACCCAGATATGACAAATCACACCAGGAATTCTCTGAAAGATGGTAATTGTAAACCGCCAGAGAACCAACCCGAATGTAGTCCCCGGGACCGAAATCCATTTCATCAACTGAACCACAGCCCGGAATGACAATCTTAATCCGATAAAAGGAATCACCCGGATCATAACTCCACTGGAAACGAATGACACCCCTTTCCAACTGGTAGTTAAGCAGTGCATTATCCTGGGGAGAATCCAGTCGCGGCGGTTCCGGTGGCGCTGGTTCCGTTCGGAAAGACCATGTGACAAATGACGGATTACCATCATGGTCCGATGCATCAACCCGTACAACAAGCAATTGTTCATAGCCGTACGGGTTCACAGGGGAATATGTCACATACTGTCCAAACGGTATGTCCCGAATTTTTATTGCAACGGACTCCCCGTTAATTGAAACGGCCACTGAATCCGGATCGACCCCGGATTCATAATCCAGAATCTTACAGGAAATCTGTGCCATAAGCGGAACATCTGTGGCACCGATCGGTGGGGATAAACTGCTGAAGGCAGGAGGGATCGTATCCGGCAGGCTCCGGGTCAGGAATTTCCACTCATATACCGGCATGGAATTCCCGGCTTTGTCTTTGAGGACAATCTCGGCCTCCACCCATGTGAGTTCCGGCAACTCATATTCGTCCAGTGTTGAAATCAGAACTTTACCGTCACCCTGAAACTCATATTGAAATCGGACTTCCACATTCATAATCAGAAAACGGATGGAATTAATGTCAACACCTGATCCCGGAATGAATTCCTCCTCAGGATCAACGACAAGTGCCTCCACAGAAGATGACGGATCAACCCATATCTCACCGTCAGCAGGATGTGTGATTTCAATGTAGGGCGGAATAGTGTCGGCAAAAAGTTGAGGAGTGGCCAGAACACATATGACAAAGCCCACCATCAGACATGAAATCATTCGAGATGTCTGTGCACTTTGTCGCATACAGAATTCCTATACAGGCAAGAATTTATTATCTATCACGCAGATGGCTACTGCTCCTTCTCCCTCTTCGTAAATTTATATATCATAAAATCGGTGAACAGGCCAGGTGCGTACTCACCAATCACGGTCCATCCCCATTCACCGGGAGAAAACGTATCCCAGGTACTCTGAGTGAAAGGATAACTCTCCAGAGGAAATCCCATTTCAGACGTATGAATTTCCTGAGTGAATTGTCCAAACTTGTCATACTTAACAAAAACAAGGTGGTAGGTATCCAACAGGGGGGTGCTGAGACTCCATCGGAATTCCGGTTCCAAATCAGCCTTCAACTGCGCCATGTGCGTCGGTGCCATCAGCAGTGAGAGATCCCCATAGACATATCGTGCAGTAGAGGGTGGTGAATAATTGCTCAGTAATTCCCCCCCCTGACACGCGATGGGTGCCACACGCCATTCCAGGGTTCCGAGATTACTCAGGAGTTCCCACTGAATTTTTTCGGCATCGAATTCGATCGTGATAATACCAAAATCAGTCTCATATCCACCCGGTACAAAATCCATGGTTATCTCAGATTGACCACCGGGTTTTATCGCCAGACGGTAGCAGTTTTTATCAATCCCATTGGTCCAGCTGAATCGCACTTTTCCTGTTTCACCTGAGTAACTCAAGGGCATATCATGCAGCGGATAAAGGGGGTGCACCTGTTCGTTGAATTTCATTTCAGCCAACGTGAACTCCCAGGAATCCATCATGGTATTGCCTTCCGTATCCCTGGCGTGGACGGCCACTTTGATAATCTCACCGTACGGTGTGCCCGGGGGAAGATATTCCTCCATGTCCAGATACATCGTGTACCCCTTACCACCGAATGATTCTTCCAGAATGGGTTCAAATATCGGCGGCAGTGTTTCAGTTCCCACCGTCAATACGACAATAATAGGCGTGTCAACCGCGGTCTCGTCATCACAAATGCCGGCTTTAACCGTTAAATCATCAAACGCATTGTTCTGAGAACCCGGTTCAGGGAATGGACTGACCAGATAAGGTGGATTGTCCATCGCCAAAGCAGGTGCGGAGAACACGATGCAGGCAAGAAGAGACAGGGCAATAACCGAGACAATAGTTCCTCGATTGAAAATACGATTTAAAATATTTCGATCAGGCACGATACAAAATCCTCCCGACAAAATTCACTGCAATTTCTGTGCCCGAACACCAGTTAGTCACTGAGAAACCAGCACATTCGGGTCTCTGGTCTTATTATTAGTATATTATTTGCGGGTGAAAGATCAAATTTTCGAAATTAGTTTCCGGCATCTTCGGGCATCGGCCTGTTGACCCAGTTCCTCAAAACAAGCCACTGCTTTCTGCAAATATTGCACGGATTCCGCTCCCCTGCCGGAATCAATATATATCTGTCCCAGTTCCTCATAACAGAGAGCCGAGTTACGGGTATTTTTCATTTTCCCCCATATTTCCAGGGCTTTCTCAGTATGATTCACGGCGTTATCATATTGTTCCAGTGCATGATAAGCCGATCCCATATTCAGTTGTGAGTATGCGATTCCGATTGGATCGTCCCGTTCAATTAAAATCAGATGGGCATCTTTGAACTGTTCCAGGGCATCCGAATATTCTTTTTTCATGGCAAGGATGTTTCCGAGATTATTTTTCAGATAAGCAATCCCTTTTTTGTCATCCAGAGATTCCTTCACCGTCAGAGCGCGCCGATAATATTTTAAGGCCAGGTCCAGATCATTCTTCCGTTGCGCGATGGCGCCGAGTGTGTTCAGGCAATTACCCAGATTTTGATCGTCACCCAGGGATTCACAAATTGTAAGCGATTCAGAAAATGATTTGTGAGCCTCCTCATATTTTTTCTGATAATAGAAAATTTGTCCGATATTAATCAGCGCCATGGCTTCGTATTCTTTTGATGCCATATCCCGAGCTGACGCCAGCATGCGCTGAAACTCCTCAAACGCCTGCCCGTAATCACCTCCACGTCCATAAATCAAACCCTTGCTTCGGGCGGCCAGTAAAATCGCTTTTTCGAGGTTTATCCCGGAGGATTCCTGAATATTCCGGTACATCCCGTTCATGGCACGCGGCGAGATGCCATCGAAGCAAACGGCAAAATCCATGGGACCCGGGAAGGCAGTGGGTTTATTTTTAATCATGAGTCGGGAGATGGTTTGAATATGGGTATAGCATTGGAGAGCCCGGGATGTATCAAACCGTCGTGCGGCAATGTCAGCCGCTTTTTCCAGGTATTCGAGACCCTGCTCAGGATCATCTCCGACACTATGATGGTGAGCAATCATTTCGATGGCATCATCCGGGGTTTTACCCCGACTTAGAATTTCAGCCAGCCGCCTGTGAAGGTATCCCCGATGAAACGGTGATATGCCATTGTAGACATGAGAACGGATTTCATCGGTGGTAAACCGGTACATTGTCTCACTGCCACGCACCTCCTCCACAAGCCACATGTCCCGAATCAACCGGTCCAGAATATCAAGCAGCAATTCTTCCCTGGCGGCGAAAACGCCGGTGAGGAGACTGAAAGGACAATCATGTCCAAATACCGCCACGGTTCGCAATATTTCACGATCCAGACGATCTCCGGCAGGCAGGGTCCGCCGGATGGCAGACACGGTTATCTCACCCGCAACTGACTCAATGTTTTGGAGGAGAACATTCTCAGGTGTCGCCGGTGACGACAATACCCACTGTTCATGCATGATTCGAAGGGATCCGTCCAGAATCCATCCATCAAGGATATCCCTCATGCGACCGGGGCTGCCTTCCGCAAGACCATTAATGATTCCGGCACCCTCAGGTGTGAACTGGTCGGTCCCAAGCAAGTCATTCAGGTATGCCGCCGCCGCCTCATCTTTCAAGGGTGTCCATTGGACACGATGCGCAGCCGGGAATCGTTTTTTCTCAAGGGTAATGCAGGTCACGGCCAGATGTATCCCGTTAACAGTCATTATCCGTGACAGCAGCATCGTGAGGAAATCGCTGCTGAAATCAACATTATCGATAAGCAGGAAAACACGTGCGGATTTTGAAATCTCTTTCAGATATTCCACGAAATTACTGAGGAATATCTCCCGACCGGTTTCCGGTGAGTGTTTCTGCTCCCCGTCAAAGGTCGCAATTAATTTCACCAGTCGCTCCCGACTGCCTCCGGGACTCTGTTCTGTGGGAATAAACCGGTTCAGATCCGTAACAAGTGCAGATATTGCACTCATGGCATCCAGATAACGCCTTAAATCCAGAAACAGCACCGTTTCATCTGAATCCAGAAGGATACGGATCTCCTCAAGAAATCGCGTGGCGCCCGACCGGGACGGTCCCTGATGAATCACCATCGACGCGGTTTGGCTCTTCATGAAATTCACCGATGACTCCACCATATTTCCGGGATCAATAAAAGCCGGTCGAAAAAATTCCCTTACGTTTTCGTCGCCGGGTTCCGTATCCAGAGTGATGGAAATATCCTGGATGCGTTTCAGTTCCAGGAGCACCTGGCCGGCGGACTGGAAACGACCGGCGGGATCAGTAGCCAGGAGTCGGCTGAACAGATAATCCCAATCTTCATTCAGATCAGGGTTCATCCGGCTGGGTGCATTGAACCGGCCTGCCATCTGCCGTTCCAGAAGTTCCTGCCATGACCCGATACGGCCGAATGGATTGATCCCGCAAAGAATTTCATAGAAACAGACCCCCAGGGAATACAGGTCTGCCCGGGAATCAACCGGTTTTCCGAGGATCTGTTCCGGCGCCTGATACCCGGCGGTACCGCCCCCGGGATCAAACTCTGCCTGCTGAAGCGCCGGTGCCCATGCAAGTCCGAAATCAAACAGCTTGACCTCGCCGGCCTCGGTAAACATGATATTGGCCGGTTTGATGTCCCGGTGGATGATCCGATGGTTGTGAAGGTATCGGAGGGCATCCAGCAGCTTTGTCCCTGCATCCACAAGCAAAGGGATTTTCCTTGCGGGTAAAGGCGCCAGTTCCCGCAATCCCTGGCGAATATGTGTGAGGAGTTCTTCCCCTTTGATATATTCCATGAGGTAATACGGAGAACCTTTGTAATCACCGTTACCGTACACACTGATAATACCGGGGTGACTGCAACGCGCGATTGCCCCGAATTCCCGCCGAAACCGAAGCTTCTCTCCGGGAGCAACCGAGCCCTTTAACAATTTTAAAGCCGCATACCGCTGCCGTCCGGGCAAACGCACGAGATAGACCGCTCCCGCTGCCCCGCTGCCCAGAAGCCGCTCTACCGGATGACCGTCAATATTCTTGATCATGATCTCTTCCTTCTCGAATACTTCCTGTTTTTTCACTGGACATCATCGATTCCAGCAGTCTAGCATATTTTTTATGCGTGTCGATATTTCAATCATTATCGTAAACTTCAACACCTGCGATCTTCTGAAAAACTGCCTGGATACCATCGAAAAATATTCAGGCGGCCTTCGCTGTGAAACCATCGTCATCGACAATGATTCACGGGACGGAAGCCAGACCATGATCAGAGGTGAATTTCCCGAGGTCCGCCTGATCTGTAATAACGATAATGCGGGGTTTGCCCGAGCAAACAACCAGGGCATCGCCGAAGCCTCGGGAACTTATGTGTTTCTTCTGAATCCCGATACGGAACTGTTCCCGGGAACACTGCAATCATTGAAAACCTTTATGGATAATAACCCCGGAACAGGCGCTGTGGGACCCCGGACCTTTCTGGATCACCGGAAAACCCTGGAAGTCTGCACCCTCAAAACCCTGACACCCAGCCGGGCTGTCGCCACATTTACGCGTCTCCCCTTTCCGGGACGGAAACGCATCCTGCAATCGATCTGGGAATTGGATCACCACCTCTTCCTGGCTGATACACCCATTCCCGTCGAGGGTATCGGGGGTGCCGCTTTCTTCACTCGAAAATCATTCCTCAATGATATCAACGGGCTGGATGAACAATTTTTTATGGGATACGAAGATACAGACCTGGCCGCTGCCATTACACGAAACAATCAAACCATCCATGTCCTTCACGACAGCCATTTACTCCACCTGTTCGGCCAGGCAAAAAAACTTCCCGCTGCACCCGACCGCATCACGTATGACTGGCAGTTGGCTCCTGCAAAGTTCCTGAAAAAATACTACGGCCTGCGAGGATCACTCACCTTAAAGATCAGTAAATTCGTCGATTCCATCTGGCGGCGGATTTTCCGATCCCCTACGCCTGCCGAAACTTATGATTCCAGCAGGGATCTGACCTTGGAATGGTCAGGAGATTCCCAATCCCGATATCTGTTTGAACTGTCTAACGATTCCCCGTTTATCGATAAATTCGCTACACCCGTGCAGGGAAATACACTGGTGATTCCAACGGAATTGTGCCGGCGCCTGACACCGGGGATCTGGTTCTGGCGGGTATGGTCGATAAATCACTCGGAGATCACGTCATTGATCCATGAATCCCGGTTCATTTTAACCCACACTCGGAGTTGACAGTAATCAACTAAGATATTATATAAGTGATGGGATTAGATTTCATGCTGATCTCTGAAGGTTTGGGAACTTACAGCCGATGTCAGGCGTTCTGTTTAATGTGAGGTATTCTGGAGGTAACCTGTGAGAAAGAAAAAAGAAAAGAAAAAACCGGTTAAAATTCCTGTCCGCAGTCGCGACACACTCACCGATATCGAATCCGTAACTGAACCAGACATTCAGAACGAAACGATTCCGGAAGAACCTCAGGAACCCACTCCGGAGGATCTGATTATCGAGGCGGAGAGTCGTGCAGACGAGTATCTGGATGCGTTGCAGCGTTTGAAAGCGGATTTTGATAATTATCGGAAGCGGGTTGAGAAAGATCGCGGGCGCATGGCCGAATTACATCAGAGCACGGTGTTGGACGCCATTATGCCCACATTGGATGCTTTTGATGCAGCGTTTTCTCAGGAAACAGTGACCGCTTCCGACGATTTCCGGACGGGAATAGAACTTGTGCGGGACGGTCTTTTGGATGCATTGAAAAAAATGGGTCTTCAGCGGATCGACACCGTTGGAAAACCCTTTGATCCTGAATTGGCTGAAGCCATGATGACCACGCCCACATCGGAGGTCCCGGAAGATCATGTTGTTCAGGAAGTGTCGGCAGGATATCTCTTCAAGGGAAATGTATTACGGGCAGCGAAAGTGATTGTTGCTGCGGCGCCGGAATAAGTCTGGAGGTTTTAAAGAATGATGTTTTTTGATCCCATGTATCTGATATTTATGATTCCCGGTATGCTTCTGGCGGGCTGGGCATCCATGAGGGTTAAATCCGCTTTCAATAAATACTCAAAAGTCCGGTCCTTTTCCAATATGACCGGCGCTCAGGTGGCCCGCATCATTCTTGACCGGAACGGGCTCTCAGATGTCCGCGTGGAGCAGGTCTCGGGATTTTTATCGGATCATTACGATCCCTCATCCCGTACCCTTCGTCTTTCCCCGCAGGTGTTCACATCACCCTCAATCGCCGCTCAGGGGATAGCCGCCCATGAAGCGGGCCATGCTCTGCAGCACAAATCCGGATATGCTCCCCTGCGGCTCCGGACGGCCCTGGTCCCTGTGGCCAGTATCGGTTCAAAACTTTCCTGGATTCTTATTACTATCGGCATGTTCATGGCCTATTCCGGGATGGGAATGGGAATGGCGAAAGCCGGTGTTCTGCTGTTCACAGCCGCCGTGCTTTTCTCAATCGTCACCCTTCCCGTGGAATTCAACGCATCGTCCCGGGCAAAGAAGGTGCTTTCGGAGTACGGTATCATCGCACCGGCTGAAGCCTCAGGTGTTGCCGCCGTACTGGATGCCGCAGCCCTCACATACGTTGCCGCCGCAATAACCGCCATGCTCCAACTGCTCTATTTCGTAATGCGTCTGGGTCTTCTCGGCGGTAATGATTGATCTGAGCTGAGCGCGTTCCGGCGGTATGAATAAAACCCCCGTATCTGATGGTTTTACCCGCATCCATTTTCTGGACGTGCTCGCCGGTATTGCGATTCTCCGGGTTGTTTATTTTCATGCTTTAAGCAATTACATCGTTGTGGGTAAAAGTGGCTCTCTGGCCTTTGAAACCTATCCGATCTGGGTGAGAATCTGTCAGGTTCTTCTTCAATTTTCCGTCCCGCTTTTCGTCCTGATATCAGGATTCAAATACAGTATTTCCCGAACCCGCCACGGTGATCTCAATTATCAGAAATACGCTTTAAAACGCATATTCCGCCTGGGTCTGCCCTTTTTGATCTGGACAGTGTTTTACCTCGTTACATCAAAAATCCTGCATCCCGGATCCTGGATCGTGACCGCAGAAACTCCGATTGGTTATATAAAAGCGCTGCCGGCACTTCTGCTGGGTTATCAGCATCCGGCATACCAGTTCTGGTTTATTCCCATGCTCCTCCTGGTAAATCTCATCTACCCCCTTCGGGAACGAATCCGGATACCCTATTCCCTGACCCTCACATTCTTTTTTATCATTTATCTTCTGTCGCGATTTCAATCGTGGCCGGCGCCATTTTCATATCTGGAGTATTTCCTGTTTTACGAAACCGGTATCTGGCTCCAGCGACAAATGACGGTAAATCCCAGGTTGATCAGTTCAAAACTTTCACTGATCATCGGTATATCCACCGGTGTTTTGTTCATTCTGAAACTTGGGACAAGCCATACTCCCACGGTATATAAACTGGATACGTTCATCATACCCATGGTGACACTGTCACTCTTTTTTATAATTGCCCATCTGTTCAGAACAGCATCACCCGGCATTCTGACAAAAATCGGGATCATGGCCTGGCCGATATACATTCTTCACGAACCGATTGTCCTGTACAATATCAGTCTGCGAATATACAGCTATCCCGGTGGTCTCGCACCGCCAATTTTCCTGATCACCGGCAGTCTCGCGTTGATAACGGCTATAATCGGGTACAAGATTATAGACAAAATACCGATTATCAATCGATCTTTATAAAACAGCCTTTTCATGAACCGTCTTGGCATTCAGCTTCTTTCCCTCTAAGATCATCAAAACACACCGGTGATCTGAGAATACCGGAATTTAAATCATACGGGAGCAACAATTATGGCATCAAAAGTAGTGGGCGTTTTATTTGTATTGATCTGTATAATACCCGGTCTCATCCACGGTCAGACAGAAACAGGCGACAGCAATGGAGTCGTCTGGGATGAAATCAAATCCGCAGACACCCTGTTTACTGATGATCCCGCCGTCATTGTGTTCGATCGTCTGAAGACCCGGTACAAAGATAATGGTTCTTCTGTCACGGAAGAGGAAATCCTGATTCAGTTCCGGGAGGCGTCTGCAGCGACTGATTACCGGACTCTGCATTACGATTATAATCCCCGGACAGCCGTCATACGGTTTCTGGAAGTGAAAATATATCGTGCAGACGGTGAAACCGTGGATGTGATCCCCCTCGCAGACATTTTCATTGATAAAGCCCCGACATACTCCATCTACTGGAATTTCGATATGGTGATCTGCCCGGTTCCAAGGATCGATGACGGTGACTCTCTCTATTACAAAATAGAGCGTCGGGGACTGAATCTGGCCTATCTCTACGAAACCCCCGCTGACCCGGACCGTGATTACATCCCGCCTCACGAAGGCTATTTTATGGATACTCTGTTTTTTGAGGATCCGAAACCCATCATCGAGAAACGGTATGAGATCACCGGTCCCCTCTCCCGACCGCTCCAGTTTGCCACGGCGAACGGTCCTCTGGAATGCGCGGTACGTTTTACCGAGTCCCAGTGGAACTACACGTTTTCCGTTCACGAAATACCCGGTTATGTGGAAGAGCCCATGGACGATGGATTCTCGGAGTGCGCCCTGAAACTGGCCCTGGCCGCTCATCCCTCCTGGGAAGAAAAATCCCGATGGGCGTATCACCACAATGAACCGCAATTTGTGATCAGTCCCGAAATGCAGGCGGAAGTGGATCGCATTATCGCGGATTGTCCCGACGATGCCTGCAAAATGAGTCGGCTCCTTCATTGGACCGCTGAGGAAATCCGGTATCTTGGTCTGGATATGGGCGAGGGTGAAGGTCACATGGTGCACCGGACCGATGAGATATTCACGGAGCGAGCCGGTGTTTGCAAAGACAAAGCCGCCGTACTGATCAGTATGCTGCGGGCGGCAGGGTTTGAATCGTATTTTGTGCTCACCCTGGCCATGGAACAGACAATGGATATTCCGGCGGATGACAAATTCAATCACGGAGTAGTCGCTGTGCGCGCTGCCGATGGGAAATGGGTCTTTCTCGATCCCACCTGGGCGCCCCAGAACCGTCCCCTTTTCAATAATCTGGAACAGGAACAGCCTCTCCTGATCGCCTCGCCGGAAGGCACGGATCTGACCCATGTCCCCTACTCACCACCGGAAGAGAATCCTTTTATTGTTCACGCCGCCACAGCGCTGAAATCCAATGGTGACGCCGAGAGCCGGTTTTATATCGAAACCGATGGTTACCAGGACGGACGATTCCGAAGCGTCCAGTACATCCGAAACCATTTTCGTCGGCAGGTTCTGCCATGGCAACTCCTGGAAGGAATTGCCCAACGTGTGTCCGTGACGGGATTCAAATACACGGATCCCACCGATTTTGATCAGCCCATGATCCTTGAGTTTCAAGCCGGTTTTCCCGATTCAGCAAGACGCATCGGTGATACCCTGATTTTCACTCCCATCCTGACCCGGCATCTCTACAATAAAGAATGGGAGAGTGATTATTTGTATGCCGGTGAGGGTGACGGTCCCCGGAAACACGGTCTGGAACTGAGTTGCACCCGGCTGGTGTCCTTTCACGAAACCCTGACTGTTCCAACGGGATATGAACTTGCCGAACTGCCGGAACCGGTCACCCTGAAAGGACCGACCATCGATCTTGAGTTTGAAATGAAAAAAACGGGAAACGCCAAATTTGAGATTCATCAGACCATCCGCATCAAAAACCGGATTACACCGGCTGATGAGATTGAACCGCTGCGGAAAGCCGTCAGTGCACTGAACGAAATTCGCGAAATGCGCCTTATTTTTAAACGAACCGGTGGGAAGGTAAAAGAGCCCCGTCCGGTTTCCCTGAAAAAGAGTCTGGATACCGCCATGCCTGTTCTTCCGGATTTCGGTGCAAAAATTCTTTCTCAGGGTTTGACACTCGCTCTGGACACCACGGGTAATTTCACAGAACGCTTCATCTCGGACACACAGATCGCCACTGATGGCGGCCGGGATGATTTCGCTGATCGTCTTTTCACGGTGAATACGGATTTTCAGAGTCTTGTCTATCACGACAATTACAGCCGCCGGCAATCGGGCAAAACCGTGAATGTTCCGGATACGGGAATCAACAGCGTTCTCAACCATGGAGTGACTGCCGCACCGGATTACCGTGGTCTTCACACAGATTCCATCTCATACATCGGTGTTGAATTTGGGGGTGAGATCCACTCGGATGTCGCAAGAATCAGCCGGCTTCCGGATGAGTCTGCCATGTGGGAATATGTCTGGTCTCCCCGGGAATACTACCCTGTTACAGAACAGACCCTCACGGTAACCGCACCGGACACTGAAAAGATCCGGTATCTGTCTATCGGCATGGAGGCTGTTCCGGAACCGTTCTCTGGAGACACCGGTTCGGGTTTACAATGGAATATGGCCGGAATCGCTCCCTATGTTTATGAATCTCATACCGGCCCCAAAACCCTGGCTGATCCGGTGCTGATCCTGTCACTCACCGATATGGATTGGGAGGGGAAACTGGGATTTGTCAGAGATCGGTTTTTCAAATTTTCATCGGAAGAGATGAAAGAAGCCGCCGCCCATGCCGGAAAACTGACCGAAAACATCCCGGGTCCGGCCGCACGATTAAAAGCACTTACCGGCTTTATCGAAACCATCATCGGGGATGTGCATCTGAAACCGCATCAGGTCCGGTACCAGGTCAGAGCGCCGGATCGCACCCTTGAAACCGGTACGGGATACGTCCTGGATCGCTATGCCCTTCTGGCGGCATTTCTGGAATCTATGGACGGCAAATTTGAACTGGGGTTGGCGGGATACTCCCGGAACGTCACGGATACGGTTCCGTGTCTGCGGGTACTGGACACGGTTTTCGCCCGGATCACCCTGGATGGATTTGAAACGCTGGTCCGTTTAGATACACCGGCTTTCAATCGCTCCTCATTGGAAGGTAAAACCTGGTTTTCACTGGGTCGGGATGTTGTGAGTAAAGAAGTTATCCCGGCGTTTTCGGCAGAAGAAAATCATCTCGCAATAAATACGGTGCTGACTTTTGCCAAAGATAACACACTGACCGGATCCCTCGAGATCCGCTGTTCAGGTGCTTTCAACCCGTCCGGTGGGGCGACGCAGAAAACCGATGCCTGGATCAAGAGACTGATTCCCGGGAATATACAAAAACCGGAAATCACCGGATATGACATCCATGAGTTGGCGGAATCACCGGGTTTGACCCATCTATCCGTCCGGTTCAAAGGCGGATATGAATTGACGGAGATTGACGACAAGACACGCATGTTTCCCCAACCGTTTTATTCCGGAGGGTTTGCCGGAGATGAACTTGCGCTGCTGCATAATCCCGTGCGGACGGATCCGGTGTATTCCTCATGGTACGGCCGGGAATCAATGACCATTCATTACCGTTTCCCGAAAACATGGCAGATCGCTGCCACACCGGAATCAGTCGACCTGTCAACACCGGCCGGAATGGTTCGCCAGGAATCTGAATCTGCAGAAAACACGCTGATCGTGCACCGTGTTTTCAAGATTAACAACCGGGTGACTCCTCCGGAAAATTACATGGATCTGGTGAATATCATTGATGGTTACATGGTTCATAAAGGGGATTTACTGGTGACAATCGATAAAGGAAAAGAGAAATAGAAAAGCAAGATCAAGGCGCGTTACGAACGACCCTGAACCCGATGAAGTGTGCCCGTCGATTCTGCCAGTAAGCGCCTTCCGCAAGGATTGTGCATTTGGTGGGACTGCTGTTCCATCCACCGCCGCGGTACGTCCTGCCTTTACCCCGGGTGGGGCCGATGGGATCCTGTGACTGATCCTTGGGAAGTCTTCCGCGCCAGTCCCAGACCCATTCCCAGACATTCCCCACCATATCGTAAACACCCCAGGTATTGGGTTTTTTCTGCCGGACAAACTGAGTGGCCGCTTCACTGAATTCATGTTCTTTTTCTTTCCAACGAGCTGCGTTTTGCCCTTTTATATCAGTGACTTTGCTGTTTCCCGTATACCATGCAATTTCACCCAGTTCCGGACAGTTATTCCGGCCGGCAATCGTCATGGAACCGTTATACAGCTTTGATTCCGATCCGGCACGGCACGCATATTCCCATTCCGCTTCCGTGGGCAGTCGGAACCCGTTTGCTGACTGGTCCCAGAACACTTTGTCCCGGACAACCACCGGCGGTTTGCCGCTGAAAACGATGGTGAACTGTTCATCACTGTAATAACACGCTCTCAATCCGTTCTGCTTAGATAGCAGGTTGCAATAGACGACAGCATCATTCCAGGTGACATTTTCCACAGGCCGCTTCGCCCCTTTCCATCGGGATGGATTGGCAGTGAACACCGATTCCCACTCCGCCTGTGTCACCTCGGAGGTAGACATGATAAACGGACGAGTGATATGGACAGTTGGATATTTTGCACGGTGCGCGGCATCCAGCCCGGCAGACGGTATTCCCATAATGAATTTTCCCGCCGGGATAGTGACATATTTTTTTATCTTCCGGGGTCTCGGGGTATGCGTATCCACAGGTACCGGTGTATGGGAAGGTTTCTTTCGTGGTACCGGGGAAGGTGATGGTTTCACCCGTGGAACAGGGGTTTGTGATGGTATCACTCGCTGTTCCGGTGTATGTGACGGGTGAACGCCGGCAATTGATTCTTCCGCAGGACGTTGGGTATTCACGGGACGAGGCGTCCATGTGGAAACCGCTTCGATGGTGGGCGTCTCCGAAATTACCGTATCCGCTTCAACCTGGACACTCGTTCCATCTCCACTCTCAACAAAAACCGTCTCATCTTCAGAAATACCCTCTCCCCGGTCGATCACATCGATTGTTCCGCCGGCCATAGTGCCTGTTTCCGGTGTAACTGCCGGAGTAACTGCCGGAGGTGGCGGCTGGGTGGACAGTTGTGATCGAGATCCTGAAATCGAGGTTCCGGCAATTCGTCCTTTCTTATCGACGGGTTGATTCACCATCCACAGTATCAAAACGATCAGGCAGGCAATTGCAATCCCCAGAGCAAAATACAAACCGTACATTTTCCGGGGTTTCTTCTCAATTTTCGATTCACGAATCATCGGTTCCGGAGTTTTGAGCAGATTGGGATCGGTGATGGTTTCAGAAGTATGCAGATCCGCAGGTTTCCCAGTGGTATCCGGTAAAACATCCCGGATCGGTTCACTGACATCATCCCCGATCGTCTCCGCGGTATACATGTTCGTATCCAGTGTGGCGGGTTTCACAGCGGCATCCCTGAATACTTCCGTTCCCCGGGGCGCCGGCACCTGCTCAGCGTTTCGTCTTTCCAGACGGCTCAGGACTTTCAGGAGCGCTGCTTTAAATTCGTCGGCGGATGCGTATCGATCCGATGGATTCCGGGACAGGGATTTCCGCACCACGGATTCCAGGTCCAGCGAGAAATTTACGTTTGGCAACACTTCCGAAAGTAACGGTGGGCTCTCACGACGACGGACCGCCAGTGATTCCACGGGTGTCTGCTCCTTGAATGGAACGGTTCCGGTGAGTGCTTTGTGGAGGACAAGTCCCAGCGAGTACAGATCGCTGCGCCCGTCCACCTCTTCATCCCCCGCCTGTTCGGGGGAACAGTAGTCCACTTTGCCCAGAAAGGTGCCGACCGCGGTAAAACTGGTGAGAAGTGTTCGGCTGAATTCAGCATCAGCTACGGCTTTGGCCACACCGAAATCTATGACGATTACCCGGTCCCGGCCACTTCGTTCCGGAGTCAGCAGCAGATTATCCGGACTGACATCCCGGTGAACGACACCCATATGATGCGCTTC